>Ga0255347_1000326_pt1 | contig 90096 bp, 81 predicted proteins | sample wastewater_treat_2_FD_192479 | JGI IMG/M metagenome (GOLD analysis project Ga0255347, IMG submission 192479) | Wastewater microbial communities from Lulu Island WWTP, Vancouver, Canada - plant24 | ecosystem: Engineered > WWTP > Wastewater > Unclassified | place: Canada: Vancouver, British... | reverse complement strand
TGATAAGGAGAAGGAAGGAGACGGACGTACCCCTGAAGGAAGCTTTTTTATCTGTGTAAAAAAGCCCAACAGTCGCTTTCACAAATCTCTCGGGTTGAGCTATCCCGATAAGAAGCATGCTGAACGAGCGTTTTTTGCAGGGGTCATAACGCCAGTCGAATTTCGGGACATCCTTCTGGCTTTTGAGAAGAGGGTGACACCGCCCTGGAACACCGTCCTCGGGGGGCAGATCTTCATCCACGCCGGTGGCGCTCACAAAGATTGGACGGAGGGTTGCGTTGCCCTCTACAACAGCGACATGGAAGAGCTGTTTCAGATCGCCTCAGTCGGTACTCCTGTCTCCATTAGACCTTAGGGATGGGCGATCCCCAGCCCTGACAAGCAACACGTGGCAACCAACCCGGCTGGAGCCGGGATATCCTGCCGCAATTCCCCGGAAATTCGTCGTATGGAGTTCCCTAGATGATCAGTAGTGGCTTGATTACCCGGCTGTTTGATGCGGCCAGCATTCAAAGATGGAACGACCACGTGAGACCCGTGGAATTCACGGAACTCGATAAACAGGCGCACAAAATTATCATCGCCTATGTTCTTGGAAAACTGGAGGAACATGAACGAAAGGTGGTGGTTGACTGGCGCCAACTGATAGAAGGGGGGATGTTCGAGTTTCTGCAGAGAGTTATCTTGACCGACATCAAACCGCCGGTATTCCATAAAATGATGAGTGAGAAGGGAGACCAGATTAACGCCGTCGTCCTGGAAAAGCTGCGCGATGATATTGATGCGGTGAAGGGCGGCTTTCCGCAGAAATTTGAAAGCTATCTCTTCGATAAAGACTATGCCCGATTTGAGAAAAGGTTGCTGCGTGCAGCTCACTATCTTGCTACCAACTGGGAATTCCAGATCATCTATCACACAGCGCCCTTTATCTATGGAATCGACCGAACCAGGGAAGAGATCGAGAATCAGATCGAGGATCATTACGATCTGATCGGCGTGCAGAAGATTTCCCTTCGCAAGAAGTCTTTCGGTTTCATTGACCTGTGCGGTCAGCTGCGGTTTCAGCAAAGATGGGCGCAATGTCCCAGGCTTCCCAAGACGTCGGTGTTGGGGCATATGTTGACGGTTGCCGTGCTCGCCTATCTCTGCTCAGTGGAGATCGACGCTTGTGGCAAAAGGGTCTGTAATAATTTCTTTGCCGGGTTGGTGCATGATTTGCCGGAAGTTTTGACCCGGGACATTGTCTCACCGGTAAAGAGCTCCGTCGAGGGACTTGAGGAGACCATCAAAAGCTACGAGAAGATGCATCTTGAGGCCACCATCCTGCCGCTCCTGCCGTCCTCGATGTGCGAAGAGATGGTCTATTTCCTGGAGGATGAATTCGCCAACAAGGTCGTAGCTGAGGGAAAGGTGATAAAGGATGTGTCTGACGAGGCGATGATGGTGAATTTCAATCACGATTGCCATTCTCCGGTCGACGGTCGCATCATCAGAGCCTGCGACAAACTGGCCGCCTTTATCGAAGCTTCCCTCTCCATAAAGCACGGCATCAGGTCCCGCAATCTTGAGGAAGGTAAAGCATATATCTATTCACAGTTCAAAGATGAAACGATTGGCTCGATCAACTTCGGCGAGCTTTTCGCGTACTTTCTATGATTCGGTTGTTCTTCCGTTTGCACCAACTGCGAGTGAGGCGTTACTTGTTTGTTGCTCCCCATCATAGGAACGCCGCAGCGCCGCAATGAACTGGCGCTGAAAGTTTGCCCGGACCTTGTCAAGCGCCCGGCTGCCGTCCAGGACCAGGAATCGTTCCGGAGTCGCGCGGGCGAGTTTGAGATAGCCGTCTCTCACGCGCTGGTGAAAGTCTCGGTCTTCCTGCTCGATGCGGTCCTCCTTTTCTTTTCTGCCGCTCATCCGGCGGGAAGCGATCATCACCTCACAGTCGAGAAGGACTGTAAGGTGGGGCTGCAGCCCCCCCGTCGCCCACTCCTGAATCCGCTCCAGGGCCTTCCGATCCATGCCCCGGCCATAACCCTGGTAGGCCAGGGTTGCATCGGTGTAGCGATCGGCCAGCACCCACATCCCCCGATTCATGGCGGGCCGGATGATTTCCTGGACCAGCTGGGCGCGACTGGCCGAATAGAGCATCACTTCCGCCTGGTGATTCATGGGTGTAAAAGAAGGATCGAGGAGTAGCTCGCGCAGTTGTTCCCCCAGCCGGGTCCCTCCCGGCTCACGGGTCCTGAGGAAAGCAATCGAAGCTTCCTTGAGCCAGCCCGACAATTCCTCGATGAGGGTGCTCTTGCCCGAGCCGTCGATGCCCTCAAAGGTCACAAATCTCGGTGCAAGGCGCTTTAGGATTGCCACCTCAGATCTCGAGAGCCTGGTTGTCATCTTCGGTCTTGGTGTCCTCATTGTAGTGGCGATGCTGGCGCATGAAATTCAGCTGGTTCTTGGCCAGGTAGATCTTCTTCAGAGATGGAAAATCGAGGCCGAAGAGCCTACAGCATCCGGCAAAGTGCTGCCAGAGTGCCTCGACGGCCGCTCGCGCACGGTCCGGTTTGAAGCCTCCCCCCTTCGCCCACCACTTCCATTTGAGGCTGTTTTGAAGGTCGTCCAAGGCCAGAAAAATCTGCAAGGCACAGGAAGAAAACGGCTGGGTCGCGGTGAGCGGTAAAGTGAGCAAATCCTGGCCGGGTTTCACCCCGACAATCTGCGACAGACTCACCAGAAAATGAAGGATGTCCACCACTTCAACCCTGCCATTCTGGGTTTCGAGGCCATGCTCGGCAACTTCCCGCACCAGCTCCGCAAGCTCCGCCGAGAGGGCTTTGCGGTAATTCTCAATCCAGATGAGGCTCTGCTCGGGATGGTGGATGGTAGCCTCGAAATCGACCCCAATCCGCTGCAACGTGAAAACATTGAGCTGCCGCTGACACTCAAAAATTTCTTCCATCTTCTCCCTGTTACCTTGAATAATCTCGAACCGATCCGCCGTCGACTTCCAAGCCCTTCGAGCGGGCCTGGTCAGGCACAGACCAGTCCCTGTGTTTCGAAGTGCGTTCTCACCTCACGAGCGATGTCGCGAATCCTGGGATGGGCCTGCGAAGAGTCTCTCAGGCCGATGAAGTGGGTCCAGCCGCTCCACCTGCCGCTGACAAAAATGTCGCTTTTGAGCAGGTTGGGAAGGATGTCCCGAGCGATTTGCGGCTTCAGTCCACGCTTCAGATCTTCCTGGTACCAGGCAAAAAGGGTTTCGGCCCGCTGCGTCCAAGATTGAACGAGGGGGTGGTCCGTCACAAACCGCTCCGTTGCCGGATCATAGAACTCTCGGAGCTCCTCGGGCAGAATGAGGGTCATGCCTCTGTTCTGGTAGTTCACGTAGCGGGTGCTTTCCTGGGTAAAGGAGAGAACCCGGTGTCGCACCACTTCATGGGTGATACCCCGATCGCAGACGAACTTGAAGACGAATACGGGGAGATCGCATCGAGGGTCCTGCTTGAGAAGGGTCAATTGTTCCGTTTCGTCCATGATGATTGCCTGAAGGCCAGGCTCTTCGGCTGGAACCGCGACGGGGTCGAAGAGCAGAGGATAGAACCGGTTGAGAGCGGCGCCGCACAGCGCGAAGAGCCTTGGGGACGATTGTTCGAGATACCTGACGGTTTCAATCCAGCTGCGCAGATTTCCGGCGATCGCAACAGTGCCGGGGAAGGGCTCGCGCAAAGGGGTCACGCGGTGATAAGCGTTGCGCTCCCTGAGAGCGCATATGATCTTCTCGGAGAATTCCCCGGCGGCTGCAACAGGATCATGCCGCTGCGCTTCCGGCGAGATTGCGACCTTGAGGACAATGTTGCTGTGCTCGAGAACGGAGAGGTGACCATGCTTTTTCAGCATCAGCACAAAGGCCTTGGCTGAATCGGCGGTGATCTTGTCCTCCGACTTGTAAGCCGTTCTGCCGCAGACCTCGATGAGCTGCAGCAGTCGTGTCTGGTCGGAAGGGGCCATGCCCTGAGGGAAAACCCCGCTTTCTTGAAAACGAACGCTCATGGACTTTTCTCCTTCGCTAAGGGTCTCTCTTTCCTCTTTTTCGTCGCCAGCCAATGCGCTATAGTGAATGCGGATTAGCGGTACCGCGCCATTTTCCCCTTCGCCAGCGTGGTCTTCCGGCCACTGGTCAGGCAGGGCATTTCCAAGACTGAGGAGGGTGAACCATGAAAGTATTCTACCACGATGACTTTCGTCAAGTCTACGTAAGCGATCCGGCGGCGACACCAGGGAGAATCGAAGCTATTCTCGCCGCGATCAAGGACGAAGTGTCGTTTGAAGAACCTCTCCCTGCTGCCGCGGACGATATTGAAGCCGTCCACTCGGTCTACCACATCAAATATGTCACCCGCCATGGGCTCTATCATATTGCGGCACTGGCTGCGGGAGGAGCGGTGGAAGCCGCCTTGGCGGGCCTTTCCGAACCGAGCTTTGCCCTCATTCGTCCTCCGGGGCACCACGCGTCGGCGGACAGTTCGTGGGGGTTCTGCTATTTTAACAATATGGCTATCGCACTCGATCATCTGAAGCGCAATGGCCGGATCAAGAGCGCCTATCTGCTGGACTTTGACCTGCATTATGGCGATGGGAACGTTAACATCCTGCAGGAAAAAGGCTACGTAACCATTCATAATCCCACCTCGCATGACCGCACCGGCTATCTTGCGGAGGTGGAAGAGGGCTTGGCGGCGGCGAAGGTTGACATTATCGGGGTTTCAGCAGGATTTGACAATCATGTGAACGATTGGGGCGGCCTATTGGAGACGGAGGACTACCAGACCATGGGGCGGATGGTGTGGGAAGCGGCGCAAAGGATGGGGGCGGGCTGCTTTGGCATTCTCGAAGGCGGCTACAACCACCAGGTGCTGGGACGGAACGTGAGGGCTTTCCTGCATGGGTTGAGAGGTGAGTGAGAGGAGATGAAACGTGGCGAAACGAGGGGTACCTTCCGCCGTCAGAGTGCTCTATCCTGATGAAGCGAAGGCTTTCCTGGAAAATAACCCGGAGGGGACCTATACGCTGCTGGATGTCCGTCAGCCCGTCGAGTACGAAGAAGCTCACCTGCCGGGAGCCAAACTCATTCCCCTGCCCGTCCTTGCGGATTCACTGGAGAGCTTGGATCCGCAGCAGCCTGTCCTGGTCTACTGTGCCATGGGGGGCCGCAGCAGGATGGCGGCCCAGTTACTGGTAAACCGTGGATTTGAAAAGACCTCCTACCTTGAAGGAGGAATCAATGCCTGGGAATTGCCCACCGCGTCAAGTCCAGTGGCCTTCCATCTGAGATTTGTCAAAGGAGATGAGTCGCCCCGGCGAGTGATCGAGATGGCTTATGCCATGGAGGAGGGACTCAAGCGGTTTCACCAGGAAATAGCATCACGCACTCAGCATCTCGACCTGCGCGAACTCCTCACCCAGCTCATCAAGGCCGAAGAACGCCATCAGCAATCCCTGGTGCGGCTCCTGGGAAAGGTTGTCAGGGAAAACGGGGAGCAAAGTCCTGAGGCTCACCTGCTGACGGCTTCAGAACAAAGCCTCATTGAGGGTGGTGTCGATGTATCCGCCTTGTTGCATGATAACGCACACTTTCTCCAGACTGTTGCCGGCTACCTGGAACTGACCATGATGATCGAAGCGCAGGCTCTCGACCTTTACCTCCACATGGGAAGCGAAAGCCGCCAGCCGGTGACGCGGGGCGTGCTCCTGCAGATCGGGGAGGAGGAAAAGCATCATCTGGTAATGCTGGCGGAGTTTCTTGAAAAGCGCTTCTCAGCCCCTATCACGCCTGCTTGAGTTCAGCCTCGAGCCGTGTGATATTGTCGCGGGCGAAGTCAATATCGGGGTCAAGCTCGAGCGCCATGCGATAGAGGCGGACGGCCTCGCGTTTGAGCCCCAATTCCCGTAGGTTGGAGCCGATATTGGCATAGTCGATAGCCGATCCGGGATCGATCTCGATGGCGCGTTCAAAGGCGGCAATCGCATCCTGATGCTGCTTAAGCTGATAGAGGCAGAACCCGCGGAGATTATAAAGCTCCTTCAGCTCGTTGTTGTGCTTTTCGGCGGCGGCGAGTTCAGTCAGGGCTTCGTGGTAGGCGCCGAGGTCTCTCAGGCATGAGGCAATATGGATATGAATGCTGGCGATTTCTCGAGGGTCGGGCTGCTGGTTGAGGGCGTCGCGAAAGAGCGTCAGGGCTCGAACGGGTTCACCCTGAAGCTCGAGACTGTGAGCTAGAAAGAAACTGAGATCGTAGCGCGGCCCGAAGTGGTGAAGGAGGCGCTGCATCTGATGGGCGATCTGGTTGGGTGGTGCGCCACGGATGAGAGTGCGGGCGGCGTGCTGGGCGAAGTCGGTGTCACGCGTCCGATCCAGGAAATGAGCGCCGGGGATGATGGTGTAGACGGTCGGAATGCCGAGGTCTGGATGGGTGGCGTTGACCACCAGGACTTCCAGGCCGATCCCTCCCAACGCCGCCACACACCGTTCAATTTCGACTTTCAAGTTGTCGTGATCCAGGTTGGGCAGGTCCTGAATGGCTACCATGGGGGCGCCATCCATCAAGTACCGCGCTTCCTCCAGGGTGGTGTATTTGGGCAGGGTAGGGCGGTAGGAAGTATGGCTCTCAAAATCGCCAGCCAGTTGGGCAATTTCGGTAAGTGCGCGGCATAGCGATTTTTCGGGATTCGAGGTGGTTCCCGCGGTAAAGACCAGTTCACTTTTTGCGGGAAAGGTTCTGGGATCATAGGCCAAGACGCCGACCGTGGGAATTCCCGTGTCGAGGGAAAAGTCATGTAGGTGAAGCTCGATGCCCTGCCTCTGGAATTTTCCGAGCAGTTCCAGAGCAGCCGGATCCCGCACGGAAGTCGGATCAATTCTCGGGGTTGGTCGTTGTTCGTAGCTGATGATGGATCCGACATGCCTTTCCACGACTTCACAGAGGCTCTGTAAAATGGCTTCCTCCATGGAGTTGCCCGCGGCGGGGCCGTTGTATTCGTTGATGAGAAAGAACCAGTCGATGGGTACCCATTGAGGCTCGCCCCGGGTGAGGTTCTGAGCGGCAGCCCAGCGCATGGGGAAGTCCCTGAGGAACTTATCGCAAGCGGCGGGTGAGGATTGGACATCGTGCAGTGAGCGCCTGAGCGTGGTGGGTGAAAGAGCCCGCTCTTTGATTTCACCGTAAGGGTGAAGACCAAAGGGGTGGTGGTGGATGAACGAAAAGAAGCTGAAACGTTCGACGAGTTCCATGAGAGCGCTGGCTTCTGCCTGCAGAGGGGTAGCGCCTTTTCCCATCTGTTTCTTGGTGCCGATAAGGCGCGTCGCGTCTTCTCCGCAGAGACTGAGATAAACCGGAATATCGAGTCTGCCGGTATCGATGCGTCTTGTTTCGGTCAGTATACTGAGATTCACTCCCGCCAGGCAGTCTCTCACCCAGCGCACCGTGTCCGCTGGAGATTTTGCTTTATCCTGATCGTGGCGATAGGTCTTAAAACAATCGGTAATGGCAATTCCCGAATTCATGGCTTCTTCCTAGACTCAACTGGCGGTCCGGTTATTGTGGAGGTGAAACGGAATCGCCGCCACCACCGGCGTTCCTGCGGATGATGCCGAGCAGGCTGAAGGCAGAGCGCCCCTCTTGATAACTGCGCGGCATGCCCTTGACTCGTGAAAATTCTCGGATCGTTTGGGGTTGCTGCTGCGCGAGGCGGACCAAAGTCTCGTCGGTGAGCACCCGAAAGGGTGCGCGATCCCTCCGCCTGGCTTCCCGGTCGCGGTAGAGATAGAGTGCTTTGAGAACCCGCTTTGCGGTTGGATCAAGGCTGCGCGCGCCCCGAATATGAAGAAACGCTTCGGGCTGAAAGGTCCGTTCCTGGAGTTCCTGCGCGGCAGCCTTGGCGAAGGCTTCTTGAGCCGTATCCCAGAGCTCGTGGGTGGTCAGTTCGGTAGCCAGGGTGTGGCGGAGGGGGATGAGGAAATGGGTATCGAGACTGGCATATTCGAGCTGTTCGGTCTCCAGCGGCCGCTTGGCCCAGTCGTGGCGCTGCCATTTCTTGTCCAGGACAACCCCGTAATGCTGTTCTAGAATCCGCGCCAGCCCCAACTGCTTATACCCAAGCAGCTTACAGGCAATGGCCGTATCGAACAGGTTGTCGACCTGAAACTGATAGTCGCGCTTCAGGCCAAGCACATCATTGGCGGCGGCATGAAAGATTTTTTCGATCTTCGCATCTGCAAGGATGCTTCCGAAAGCCCCCAGGTCCGTCAGTGCCAGTGGATCGAGAATGTAGTCGCAGTCACTGGTCGACACCTGGAGTAGACAGATACGCTCAAAATAGGCATAGAAACTGTTGGATTCGGTATCGATGGCGATATGGGGAACGGCCGAGACGTGTTCGAGGAAATCTGCCAGTTGAGAGGCGGTCTCAACAACCACTACTGAATCCATGAATAACTTTCCCGAGAGCTCCCCGTATGATATGAAATGACGCACACTGAGGCGAAGTCATGGCTGTCAGAAAGGATCGCACTTCCGGTTCGAAAACTCGCTCCTCCCACAAGGACCACCGTCCAGATGGTTTCTATACTCCCTTTCTCGGCTTAGATCAACATCTGCCGCGTCTCACGAAAGACCAGGGTGCTCCTCCACCGTCGGAAGGGGCATCGCCTCCCCAACCGGATTGTCCCGAGGATCCGGACCTCCTCTTCCGCAGTGCCATGGTCGATGTCAAGCCATTGTGCAGCAGCAAACCACAGCAGGTTCCGCCGCCCTCATCGACCAAGAGCGCCCCCCGGTTTCTAGCCCAGGAGGATGCCGAGGTCCGCCGGCACTTGGTCGAATTGGTGAGAGGTGAAGCTCCCTTCGAGCTCTGGTGTTCGGATGAGTATGTGGACGGCGCGGTTGTGGGACTTTCCCCCGAGCTCATCAAAAACCTGAAGCGAGGGCTTTTCAGCTATCAGGACTATGTCGATCTGCACGGTTGCACCTGCCAGGAAGCCCACGACACGGTGATCCGTTTTCTGAACCGGAGCTTCGCACAACGATACCGTTGCGTTCTCATTGTTTCCGGCCGGGGACTCAATTCACGGGAACGCGAACCGGTGCTGAAGCAAGAACTGGTACGATGGCTTACCCACGCCCCGCTGCGGCGGCTGGTGCTGGCTTTCGCCTCGGCGCGCTCCTATGACGGTGGTGCCGGGGCGTTTTATGTGCTGTTGCGCCGCAAGGAAGGAAAAGCCCCCTTTGTCCTTCCCGCGCGGTAATGGCACGTGACAGGAGAGCATTACTCTCAGCAATCCATCAGGGCGGAACAGAGCACCGAAGGCATTCCCCTCAGGGCGCGAAGAAAGGGGCATGGTTGGAGGTGAAAAAAGGCGGATCGCGCCGGATGATCGGGGCGACTGCCGGGTGCCGTTTGAATTCCTTGTCCAGAAACTGCCTCACCTGAGCCCGGTGCCAGCCCCTGGGGTGATCAAACCCGACGTAGAGAGAGAGATCGCCTTCGTAGTGCATCCTTGTCCGTAACTTGTCGGTTTCCGGTCCATAAATGGGAAGATTAAAGACAGCCAGGTTGAGAAAGCCGATTTCCGCAGCGTGAGCCACCGTGAATTGCAGGGTTTTTCGAGCTTCCACAATGGTCTCGGTGGGAGTCCCGAAGAGCAGGTAGACATAGGTGGCGATTCCCGCGGTCCTGAGGTTTTTCAGGGCTCGTGCCACAACACTCAGATCGATTCCCTTTCCTTCATGGTCGAGTACGCCCTGATCACCTGATTCGACCCCGAGCTGCAGCATGACGCATCCCGAATGTTGCAGCGCCCTGCAAAAATCCTCATCCACAAATTGTTCGGTGATCCTGGCAAAACCATACCAGGGAACTCCCATGGGATTGGTTGCCAGAGCCTTCAACAACGGGGGGCTCAGAGCATTATCGAGCAGGTGAATGAGGACTGGGGTCGTTGTCTGGGCAAGGACCTGCAGTTGCGTGACGACGCGATCGACGGGAATTGGCAGGTATGGATTGGCTTCTGCCCGTTCGGGGCAGAAGGCGCATCGATTCCAGTAGCAGCCGCCTGCGGCGCTGTAGGGAAGAACGAAGCCCGGGGCCAGATAGGGTGAGCGAGGTGTGAGACGTGAGGCGTGAGGCGTGAAAAGTGAGGGGTGGAAAGTGCCGGGTGCCGGGTGCTGCAAACCGGAATCTCCGCCGCTGTCCTTTTCAGTGCCGCGAAATGGGGTTGTGGTATAGTCAAAATTCGGTATGAAATGACGCTCTTCAGCATGCTGTATGCCGGCAAGAGAGAGCAGTGCCAACTCTCCCGGTCCTGCCACCAAATGATCAACCAGGCCGGAGAAGGGGTTCTTCCAGCCTGGTCTCCGTACCCAGGAAGTCACCAGTCCGCCGCCGAGGACCAGGCTCAAGCCAGGGAATCGGCCTCGCAGCAGGCCGATCAGGGCAAAAGTACAAAGGGCCTGACTCAGATAATTTAATGAGAGGCCCACAATCGTTGGGTTTTCATCGCCGATCAGAGTGGTCAGGCGCAGTTCAAAATAGGGGAAGAAAGGATTCTCTTCAGGTACTTCCGCAGCCCGAAGGAGATCTCGGCTGTTCACCGGCGACAAGATGCGATGCTGAAAATTGACCAGGGTGAGATGAAACCCGGAGATGGCAGGCGTCTTTTCAATCACGCGATTCAAGTCCATCACGGAACGATGATAGCGATCGAAATTCCGGTAGAGATCGGGACCCCTCAGAGCGACAAGGTTCGTCAAGCGATGGCGAAAGCTCCGCTGGGTCCACCGGTCGGAGTCCACCCGAGGGGTATCCATCAGGCTGAACAATCCCTCGAGATTCAAGTCTACCACCTTACACGGGATGCCGAAATGATGCAGGGCCCCGGCGAGTCGCGCCAGACCCGGCGGTGGTTCCGAAGGCTTGACCACCGGTGGGTTGAGCAAGAGTACATGAGGCCTGGTGGCTCGGGCCATGATCGCTCTTCGTCCGCAATCCACGCCGTCCAACCGCTTACTCCCAAACGGGTTGTTTCCATCTTGTCAAATCGCTAGAATGCATAGCACATAATTCTTTCTTTCTCACTGGTAACGTGATGCAATGATCCGTGGTGGTACTGTGCTACTCCATTGATGATTTGCAGTCCCTGGGCGGTCATGTCAGTGGGGAAAGAAGCAGGGAAAGTAGTGGAAGAGGGGAACCTGCGTGCTGCCGAGAATTTTTTGGGGAGACTGAACATGCAATTATTCGAAGTCGATCAGCAGATCTGTCAGCAGGACGGAATCTGTGCCGCAGTGTGTCCGATGGGGATCATTGCATTTGAAAAGGGCGGGTATCCTGCCCCCGTCGCGGGGGCGGAGGAGTTGTGCGTGCGCTGCGGCCATTGCGTGGCGGTGTGCCCGACAGGCAGTCTGACTCATCGTGAGATGCCCGTTGCAGAATGCCCTCCCTTTCGCAAGGATTTTCAATTGAGCGCCGAACAGGGCGAGCATTTTCTGCGCAGTCGCCGCTCCATAAGGGTCTACCAGGACCGGCCGGTGCCGCGGGAGGACATCACCCGCCTCATCGAGGTTGCCCGGTATGCTCCATCGGGACACAACTCCCAGTGTGTCGAGTGGTTGGTGCTGGATAACCGGGAAGAATTGCGAAAACTCGCGGCAATCGTGGTCGACTGGGCACGCTGGATGATCGTCAACATGCCGCAAGTTGCCGTCCCCATGCATATGGACAAGCTGGTTCAGCGGTGGGAGCAGGGGAAGGATGTCATTCTTCGAGATGCACCGGTGGTGATTGTTGCTCACGCTGGAGCAGGGAATCGGATGGCTCTTCACGCCTGCACCATTGCCCTGACTTACCTGGAACTGGCTGCAACCAGCATGGGCCTGGGGACTTGCTGGGCAGGGTATTTCAATGTTACGGCGACCAGCTTTCCACCCATGCAGGAGGCCCTGGCTCTTCCCCCGGGGCATCAGGCATTTGGCAGCATGATGGTGGGTTACCCCAAGTTCAGCTATCATCGCCTGCCGCTGCGTAACCCCCCGGCCATTAGCTGGCGTTGATTGATGGCTGGGAATATACGGTGAGGGGACATTGGTGATGTCTCCCGGTGGGGCTCGCAAGGATGGGCTGAGGAAGCCGCTAAAGAGGAGGTATTTGTGAATATTCTGGTAACGGGTGGTGCAGGCTACATTGGCTCGCACACTGCCAAACTACTCAAGAGGGCTGGGCATACTCCCATTGTCTTTGACAATCTTTCCAATGGATGGGCGGAATGGGTGAAATTCGGTCCTTTCGTATACGGCGATATCCGCCATGAGGAGGCTCTGTTTCAGGCCTTGACGGCCTTTGAGGTGGACGCCGTAATCCACTTTGCCGCCAAAGCCTATGTCGAGGAATCTACCAGGCTCCCGGAAGAATACTTCGACAACAACGTTTGCGGGACCATAGCCCTGCTCAAGGCCATGAAAAGGGCCGGGACCGGGAAGCTGGTCTTTTCCAGTTCGTGCGCCACCTATGGCAATGCCAAGAGTAAGACCCTCCGCGAGAACCATCCGCAAGAGCCGACCAACCCTTACGGGCGTTCTAAATTGCAGTGCGAGGAAGCGATCATGGCGGTAGCTCCGGTCATCGGTCTACATTTTGCGGCCCTGCGCTATTTCAACGTGATCGGCAACGATCCGGAGGGGGAGGTCTACGAGCGGCACGAACCGGAGACCCACGTGCTGCCGAATTTGATTCGCGCGGTCCAGACGGGCGGCACTTTCACTCTGTTCGGCACCGATCATCCCACCCCGGATGGAACGGCGGTGAGGGATTATGTGTACGTTATGGATCTGGCTCTGGCACACATCCGAGCGCTCGACGTGATCGTGGCGCAGGAACGACTCGTCTCCAATGTGGGCCAGGGGCGGGGTACGTCGGTACGGGAACTGCTGACAACGGTTGAGGACGCTTTTGGGAAGAGCGTGGGTGTGCTGGAAAAGCCGATTCGCCCAGGGGACCCGCCAGAGTTGGTGGCCGACGACACTTTCCTCAAAACCTGGTTCAAACATGAATTCAGGAGCGTCAGGGGGGTGGTCGCTGATCTGGCTGCAGCGAGTCATCGATAACCTGGCCAAGTCCTGAGGACGATTTTGCCGGCTCTACTTTCCAGCGATTGCCGTCGGATATGCCCCGAATCGCTCCGTCGTGATCCGTGCGAAAATAACGAATGCCGCGCTTCGCGCACTCTGCCAACACGGCCGGGCTTGGCAGACCGAATGGGTTGTGGTAGCCGCACGAGAAGATGACCGCCTGCGGTCGAAGCGCATCGAACAGGCGGGCCGAATTCGAGTGCGCGCTGCCGTGATGGGGGGAAAACAGAAGGAGCTGATCAGAGGGGGGCTGGTCCCGGAAGAGTTCCGCTTCTACGCTCTGGTCGATATCTCCCGGCAGGACCACACTGGTCCTGCCGCAAACGATGTGCAGCACCAGCGAAGCGTTATTCAGGTTGCGCCGGTCCCATTTTTCTGCCAGGTAACCCGGGTTGGGGTGGGTGACTCTGAGCTCGCATCCATCTATGCTGTGGGTTCCAAAAAGATCGCCCGGCGTTTTCACGGGAATGCGGCGTTTCGCCGCGATCCCGGCCAGTTCGCTCACTCCTCCTGCGGCTTCGGTCAGCCCGCTTTCCCAATAACATCCCACGTCGAAATGGGACAGGATAAACCGGAGGCCGTTGCGATGGTCGGGGTGGTCGTGGGAGAGCACCACGTAATCGAGTTTCCGGATCCCGGAATGCCACAGAAATGGCGCCAATACTGCCCGTCCCATATCGAACGAGTCACTGTGAAAGCCTCCGCCGTCGACCAGCATGGTGGTCCCATCCGGATAGCATACCAGCGTCGCGGTACCCTGTGCCACGTCGAGGGCCGTTACGACAAGCATTCCCGGTTGGCGGAACCCCGGCTGGGCAGAGTGAATGAGACTGACAAGCAAACTGACAGAGAGCATTGCGGTGAGGCCGATTGCTTTCAACCGCCAGCGCCAGGGGCACAACAGCATCGCCAGCCCGGCATACAAGGCCAGCAGAGTGACCAGTGAGAACCGCCCGACCCAGAAGTAGCTCCAGGAGAGTTGACTGAACCAGATCACCAGTGCCTCGAACAGCTTGAGGAACCAGCCGCCGACCTGAAGGAGTGGCACCGCCAGGTTCTCATTCACAGCATAGATCAACAGGCTGACCAAACCGGTGGGGAGCACCAGGAAACCCGTGAGTGGCACCAGGAAGATATTGGCGAGGCAGCCAGCCGCCGATATGCCCTGAAAGTAGTACGCTGTGAGGGGAAGGATTAGGATGTTCACTGCCACGGAAAGCCAGAAGGCTTCCTCGAAAGGGGCGATGAATCTTCCCGGAAAGCTGGTGCGGGTCAGACCTGGATGAGTGGAGGTGAGGTGAACGGGTTTAAACTTCGGATAGAGGATGAAGATGGCAAACATGCAAAGAAAAGTCAGCTGAAAGGACACCTGCCAGAGGCTGTTGGGGGCGACCAGCAGGATGAGCAGAGCCGATGCCGCCAGGACGGAAAATGGGTCAGGGGCGAGGTACCAGCAGGCGGCTCCAAAGCAGATGGTGAGCATGATCATGGAGCGCCAGATGGGAGGCGCCCCAAAGCCCGCGACGAGAGCGTAACTCGCGGCTGCCAAAAGGGCAGGAAAGACCGCCAGGCGCTTATCATCAAGCCGCTGCAAAACCGCAGGATAGATGAGGCGGATGAGCCACCGCACCATCCCGAACACGAGAAGACTGACCAGTCCCAGATGCAGACCTGATATGGAAAGCAGGTGGGTGACTCCGGCCCGGTTGAGATGTTCCCGCCAGGAGTCGGAGAGAAGGTTGCGGTAGCCGAGTAACAGGCCGGCATAGAAAGCCGCTTCATCCGGGGGAAGATGGTGTTGCATCCAAATCAGAGCGCCCTGGCGGAACCGTTCCAGGCGTTCTCTTGCCTCCTGCAGCCAGGATCCAGGAAAAGCCACGGTTCCGTGTCTGAGCTTGACCATGAACCGCTCATCGGCAAGGTAGGCTCGTGCGAACAGCCCCTGTTCAGCCTGACTGCGAATGTAATCAAATCCGCCGGGGTTGCTGAAATTACGGAATGGCCTGAGGTTGGCACGGAATAACAGCTGATCGCCCGGAAACCAATTGGAGTCTGCCAGGGGAGCCATACCCAGAGTGAGGAGAATGCCCCCTGTTATCGGATGGCTTTGGCCGTCCCGGATGGCTGCCTCCAGCTGTACCGTGAGGCGAGATCGATCCGGATAGAAGTCGAGGGGCGAGCTGATCCTGCCGATAAGGGGGGTCTGCTGATTCTCGAAAAACGGTTCAAGGCTGGGGGGGTATGGAAGTTCCGGGCGGTCCAGGTGCCCGGCCACCATTCCCAGGGTGAAGAAGAGCAGCAGGGAAAGCACCGGAGTTTGCTCCCAACGGCTCCGGCGAAAGATCCCGACCATCAGCAGCAGCATTGAAAGGACAGCTGCCGACCAAATTCCCGCTGCCGGAACGGACCACGAGGATTCGTGTTCCGCCACAATCCCAGCCATGAAGGCCATGACGAGCCAGCAGAAGCGACGCGGCCAGGAACGTTGGACCAAAGGTTTCATCATCGGTCATTGCGACAGGAGCAATGCGTTTAAGAGACCGACTGCCGTTTCACCGCAGTCAGTGGCCAATGTCAGTCCATCGGCCGGGAGGACAAAGGACGAACCATCAGGCTTTTTCACGGCGAATTCGGGCGCCTACCGCCGCAAGTTTATTCTCGATGGCTTCGTAGCCCCGGTCGAGGTGATAGATGCGGTGTATTTCCGTAACCCCGTCGGCAGCCAACGCAGCGAGCACCAGCGAGGCGGAGGCGCGTAGATCCGTTGCCATGACCGGAGCTCCCGACAGCTTCGGTACCCCCCGTACCACCGCCGTTCGCCCTTCGAGTTCGATATCCGCGCCTAGGCGTTTGAGTTCCAGCACGTGCATGAACCGGTTCTCGAAAATCTGCTCGGTGATGCAGCTCGTCCCACGGGCGAGGGTCATCAGTGCCATGAACTGAGCCTGCATATCGGTAGGAAAGGCGGGATAGGGCTGAGTTTGAGCGTTGACGCTCTGGATTTCCGACCGGCGTCCGACTTCCATGCGATCTCCATGGCTCACAATCTCGAGGCCCGCCAGGGTGAGGTTCTCGATCACCGCCCCCACATGCTCGGGGCAGCAGGCAGTCAGCCGCAACCTCCCACCGGTAATCCCGGCTGCTACCAGATAGGTTCCTGCTTCAATACGATCGGGGATCACCGCAAAGCTATTCGGAATGAGCTCTTTGACTCCTTCAATCTTGATTTCCGAGGTGCCTGCCCCCTCAATGTGGGCTCCCATCCTGCCCAGATAGGCGGCCAGGGCTACGACCTCCGGTTCCTGGGCGGCATGCTGAAGGACGGTTACCCCGTCAGCGAGGGTTGCGGCCATCATGAGGTTTTCGGTGCCGGTAACAGTCACCTGTTCGAAGTCAATCACCGCACCCTTCAGCCTGGTGGCTCTGGCATTGACATAGCCGTGCTCGAGTTCGATGTTCACCCCCATCTGGTGCAGCCCTTTCAGGTGGAGATCGATCGGTCGCGCGCCAATGGCACATCCTCCCGGAAGTGATACCCGAGCCCGGCCGTGCCGGGCAACGAGAGGACCGAGCACCAGGACCGAGGCTCGCATGGTCTTTACCAGCTCGTACGGGGCCTCACAGCAACGAATGTTCGAGGTATCGAGGTCGAGTTCGGTGCCGTGGCGGCAAACAACACCCATGTTTGTCAACAGCACCTGCATGGTGCGGATGTCCTGGAGCCGGGGAACATTGGTCAGGGTATGCCGGCCGCTGGCCAGCAGGGCTGAAGCCATGAGGGGAAGCGCGGCATTCTTGGCGCCGCTGATGGCTATTTCTCCATCGAGCTTCACCCCGCCTTCAATGACGAGTTTATCCATTGGTTTCCTCAAAAAAGCAACGAGTTGTGACCGGTGATGGCATTGCTCAGACCTTGTCTGCCTCTATCCCTGTTGTCAAAAAGCCATGAGCCCATGGCCTAGGAGTTGTGACCCTTCTGTAGATGTAGAATCCGGAGGATCCCGGAATAATCTCGCAGAAATTCACAATGAACAAAGCTGGAGACCTTCGCCAGTTCCTCACGAAGCTCTTCCGCATGTCCTGCACCAATTTCCAGGAGAAGAGACCCTTCGTTCTTTAGATAGCGTGGTGCTTCACCAATAATTCGCCGGATTACGGCAAGTCCGTCAGGACCTGCCATCAGAGCGGAATTCGGTTCGTATTCTATTATCTCTGGGGCGAGAGAGGGCAATTCTCTTTCACCGATGTAGGGAGGGTTGCTGACAATGATATGGAACGGTGCCGGGGCGGAAGCGAACCCCGTCAACAGATCGGTGGCAACAAACGCCACGCGGTGTTGGAGGTGATGGCGCAAGGCATTGCGTCGAGCAACCTGCAGTGCGGCAAGGGACCGGTCGGATGCGATGATTTTCAGATTAGGACGCTCATGGGCCAGGGCCACGGCGACTGCTCCTGAGCCGGTGCCCAGGTCGAGCACGCATTTCCCCGAATCACCTGCCAGTTCCAGAGTTCTTTCCACGAGCACTTCAGTTTCCGGGCGGGGGATGAGCACCGCCGGTGTGACTTCCAGCTCCAGTGACCAGAATTCCTGCTTGCCTGTGATGTACTGGGTCGGTTCCCGCGCGGCCCGCCGCTGAATGGTGGCGCGGTAGGCGGTGAGTTCGGCAGAGGTAAGGGGGCGATCAAAATTGAGATACAGCTGCAAGCGTTCCATCCTGAGGACGTGAGCAAGAAGGACTTCGGCGCTGGCCCGGGGTTGTTCGAGGTGCTTGCGTTCAAAAAAGGCGGTGGTCCATTGGAGCACCTTGAGTACGGTCCATTTCTCATCCATCCGTCACTTCCATGAGCCGGGCTGATTCATTGGGGTGGCCTCGGTTTTTCCTCAGAGGCTGGTATGCTAGGCGAGATCGAGGCCTTTGAGAGCCTCTGCCTGAAAGTAGGTGTTCAGGGGATCGATGATATCATCGAGGGACCCATCGAGAACGGCGTCCAGGCGATACAGGGTGAGGTTGATGCGATGGTCGGAAACACGATTCTGGGGAAAATTGTAGGTCCGAATCCGTTCGCTCCGATCTCCCGTGCCAACCTGACTTTTCCGGTCCTGGGCGATTTTGGCTTCCTGCTCCAGCTGCATTTGGTCCAGGAGTCGAGCGCGGAGGACCTTCATGGCTTTAGCTTTGTTCTTGAACTGCGATTTCTCGTCCTGGCAGATCACCACCAGGCCAGTGGGCAGGTGAGTGATGCGTACGGCCGAATCCGTGGTGTTGACGCTCTGGCCGCCGGGGCCGGAAGAGCGGAACACGTCGACGCGCAGGTCATTGGGATCGATATAGACATCGACTTCTTCAGCTTCCGGAAGAACCGCCACGGTAACTGCGGAAGTGTGGATGCGCCCCTGGCTTTCCGTTACCGGGACCCGCTGAACCCGATGCACGCCGCGTTCATACTTGAGCCGGCTGAAGGCGCCCTGACCGTTGACTCCGGCAATGATCTCCTTGAACCCGCCAATGCCAGTGGGGTGAGCATCCAAAATCTCCACCCGCCACCGGCGCAACTCGGCATAGCGGGAATACATCCGGAAAAGGTCGGCCACAAAAAGCGCTGCTTCGTCACCGCCGGTGCCGGCCCGGATCTCGAGGATGACATTCTTCTCATCCATGGGATCTTTGGGTGCCAGCATGAGCTTGAGCCCCATCTCGGTGGCGTCGAGTTCATTGCGCAGGCTGGTGAGGTCCTGTCTGATGAGCTCGATCATTTCAGGATCGGTTTCGGGTTCGAGCATCTGCTGGTTCTCCAGGATCTGCTGAGTCAGCTTGCGATACTGGCGATAGGCCTCAACCACCGGCGCCATTTCTGCGTGTTCCCGAGTAACCTTCTGATATTCCTTCTGATTAGCCAGTATTTCCGGCTTGCTGAGCTCCTGCTCCAGCTGCAGGTATTTTTCTTCTACACTTTCCAGGCGGTTAAACATAGCAGTAGTGGCCCACCTTCAATTCCCAGGGGCTGTCAGTAAGGATAAGCTGGGTTCAGTTCGGGAGGATGTTCGGATGTCGAGACCTAGGCACCTTTAGACTGAAATTTTTCGTATTTCCTGCGAAACCTTTCGATGCGGCCGGCAGAATCAACCAGCTTCTGTTTACCGGTGTAGAAAGGATGGCATTTGGAACAGATTTCGACCCTGATCTCCTGCTTGGTGGAGCCTGTGGGGATTTCGCTGCCGCAGGCGCAGCGGATAACTGTCTGATGATAGGCTGGATGAATTCCTTCTTTCATAAACTCTCTTCCTCCTCACTCGGTCTTGGGCATTCGGAAATAACTATTATACTCCAAGCCGGGACTTACTCAAGCTCTTTTTTGAAACACCTGCTCGATCGTTCAGCGGTTCATGGACGCCAGGAAGTCGGCGTTATTCTTTGTGCCCTGCATCTTGTCCAGGAGAAACTCCATGGCATCGATGGGGTTCAGAGGGGAGAGCAATTTTCTGAGGATCCAGATCCGATTGAGATCGTCCGGTGGGATCAGCAGTTCCTCTTTGCGCGTGCCGGACTTGTTGATGTCAATGGCCGGGAAAATGCGGCGGTCCGCAAGCTTGCGATCGAGCACTATTTCCATATTGCCGGTGCCCTTGAATTCTTCAAAGATGACTTCGTCCATGCGACTGCCGGTGTCGATGAGGGCTGTCGCGATCAGGGTCAGGCTGCCGCCCTGCTCCACATTCCGGGCCGCGCCAAAGAAGCGCTTGGGGCGATGCAGGGCGTTGGAATCCAACCCTCCGGAGAGGATTTTGCCGCTGGGGGGCACGACCGTGTTATAGGCGCGGGCCAGGCGCGTAATGCTGTCCAGGAGGATGATTACATCCCGCTTGTGTTCCACCAGTCGCTTGGCCTTTTCACTGACCATTTCCGCCACCTGCACATGGCGCTGAGGAGGTTCGTCAAAGGTAGAACTCACCACTTCGGCGCGCACGTTGCGCTGCATGTCGGTTACTTCTTCCGGGCGTTCATCGATCAACAACACGATGAGATAGGCTTCCTTATGGTTGACCGAGATAGCGTTGGCGATATTTTGCAGGAGCATGGTCTTGCCGGTGCGAGGCTGTGCGACGATCAGGCCGCGCTGCCCGAAGCCGATGGGAGTCAACAGGTCCATGACCCGTGTCGAGAGGTTGTCGGCAACGGCTTCCAGTTTGACCCGGCGGTCGGGGTAAAGGGGCGTGAGGTTGTCAAAAAGGATCTTATCCCTTGCCACCTCAGGGTCTTCGTAGTTGACGGCCTCGACCTTGAGAAGGGCAAAATAGCGTTCGTTGTCTTTGGGGGGGCGGATCTGGCCGGAGATGCTGTCCCCCGTTCGCAGGCTGAAACGGCGAATCTGGGACGGTGACACGTAGATGTCGTCAGGTCCGGGGAGGTAGTTGTAGTTCTGACTGCGCAAAAATCCGAAGCCATCCGGCAGGATTTCCAGGACCCCTTCGCCGTAAATGAGCCCACTCATTTCCGCCTGGGCCTGCAGGAGGGCGAAGATCAGTTCCTGCTTGCGCATGGCGCTGGCGCCGTCGATATTGAGAGCCTTGGCGATGGTCATGAGTTCCCTAATGTTCTTGCTTTTCAGCTCCACCAAGTTCATCTCGTTGCGCGGCAGTTCGGGTGCTTCTCCGTCCTTTACCGGCTTTGGGGTGGTCTCCTGAGTGTTTTGTGTGGTTTGCGGCATCTCGGTCAACTCCTCTAGGGGTGGTCTCGCATGCACCGGGACCCGATTTTCCCATCATGATGCGTCTCACAGCGGCATGATTCTTCGGGAACGGTATTTTCGAGGGACTGGGAATTGTTCTCTTTTTTCTTTCAGAGGTTCTACCTGGTAAGAGGTCGAGGTTTCTCCCTGGGGAAGGGGTCCAAACTCCAATGGGAACCTCTCAACTCTAAAGGAGTTTTTTCGTTTGTCAATAATATAAAAATCTTCTTAAAATCCCCAGCGACTCCAAAAACTTGGTTTCTTGCCTCCCTCATTCACGCGGTTCTGACTGGCGGCAAGCATCCGGTTGACCTCCTCCTCGTATCCCAGATCCTTGACCGCTTGTGGATATTTTCGGCCGACCAGGTCCAACCGTTCCCGCGCTGCGTAGTATTCTCCCATGATGAAATAGAGTCGTCCAACATGGAATTCATGAGCAGTGATGCGCTTCTGGCATTCGTAGAGCTGTTTTTTGGCCTTCATCGCATATTCTGAATCGGGAAAGGCTCGAATCAGGCGTTGGAATGCCTCCATTGCCAGCTGTGTTTCCTCCTGATCCCGATCCACCGAGGAGAAAGAGAGGAAATGGCACATGCCGATTTGATACAGCACATAGGGAATCACTTCATTGCGCGGGTGCAACCTGGCGAATTCCTCATAGGCAATAGCAGCCTCGGGATATTCCTTGTTGTAGAAGCGCGCATCCCCGAGCTTTAGTTCCGCCAGCATGGCGTACTTGCTGTAGGGATAGCGTTCTTTCAACTGCTGGAAATCCTTGACGGCGTCGTCGTAGTCCTGCTTTTGCATCTTCTGCATACCGTCAACGGCCAGCTGTTCGGCACTCTTCTCGACGGAACTCGAGGATCCCTTGCTGAAAGTGTCACCGAAGTAGAATTTCACAAGATAGCTGTCGCAGCCGGTCATCACAGGCAGCAGCATCAGCAGGAACAGAGTTGCGGTGATCGGCCACAACTTCTTCACAGGTTCGGAGAAACGATGCATGAGGTTTTCCGATATCATGGAACTAAACCATCCCTGCCTCTTGGAAACAGGGAGGAAGCCGAAGGAACCCATCTTGAGGGAGCACCCGCAAGCTGCAGCGATGCGCCCTTGTCGAATGTTGAGGCATGATTGAACATGAGGGCCCGGCATGGTTTTGATGAAGGGTCCGCAATTGAGAAAAACAACAAAGCCATGAGTTATCAATCAGAGGCCCGCTTGTGACCGGCACCTCACTCTCGGCGACCGCCCGGGTCAGGCGACCGCTTTGTCAATGGCGGCCGAGATCTGGGACTTGGCCACGGCCCCGGTAATTTGTTCACTCACATTGCCGCCCTTGAAGATGATCAGGGTTGGAATGGCGCGGATCCCGTATCGAGACGGCGTCTTGGGATTCTCATCCACATTGCACTTGGCCACTTTGAGCTTACCCGCATAGTCTCCTGACAGCTCATCGATGAGGGGAGCAATGGCGCGGCAGGGTCCGCACCAGGGCGCCCAAAAATCTACCAGAACGGGTACGTCCGACTGCAATACTTCCTGCTCAAAATTGCCGTCGCTGACTTCCATGATGTTCTTTCCTGCCATCAGAAAAGCTCCTCTCTTCGCCCATCCATTCATTACTGAACAAAACTTCCCATTTGCTTCAGAAAGCAGACTCAGCATATAAGCAAATAGAGCACCTTTTGTCAACCAAACATCACTTAGAAGTCGAACAATGGATGGTCGGAGGAGAGGTCTCCATGGGTGGTCAGAAAACCGTCTTCCGTTGTCAGCAGTGCGGACATGTCAGTCCCAAATGGCTGGGGCGATGCCCCGATTGCCAGAGCTGGCACAGTCTCGAGGAAGAAATTGCGGTTAAAAAGCCATCTCGTGACATGAATTTGAGCTCGGGTGGTGCGCCGCAGCTGCTGGCGGAGATTCCTTTCGACCTGGAAGACCGTCTTCTCAGCGGAATCGGGGAATGGGACCGGGTGCTTGGAGGCGGCCTCATGCCCGGTTCCATCGTCCTGCTGGCTGGTGACCCCGGCATCGGCAAATCTACCCTGCTTCTCCAGGCGATGGCCCGCCATGCCGCCACCCGGCGGGTACTCTACGTGACCGGCGAGGAGAGCCCGCAGCAGCTGAAGCTCCGTTCTCTGCGCCTGGGTATCGGTGCCTCGAACCTCTATATCCTCGCGGAGAACACTCTCGAAGCGGTGCTTGCCGCGGTTGAAGCAAACCGCCCGGAAATCCTGGCGGTGGATTCCATCCAAACCCTCCACACCCGCGCCCTCGACGTCGCGCCGGGTGCCATCAGTCAGGTACGGGAATGCGCAGCGCGACTGATGCGGGAGGCCAAGGAGCGCAACCTTGGCATCTTTCTCGTCGGCCATGTCACCAAAGAAGGCACCATCGCCGGGCCGCGGGCGCTTGAACACCTTGTGGACACGGTCATTTACCTCGAAGGCGACCGCACTCACACCTTCCGCTTGGTGCGGGCCGTTAAGAACCGCTATGGCTCCACCAATGAGGTGGGGGTCTTCGAGATGAAGGAGACCGGTCTTGAGGAGGTTCCGAATCCTTCCCAACTGCTGCTTGCGGAGAGACCATGCGGGGTCTCGGGGTCGGTGGTGGCCTGCTCGGTGGAAGGCACTCGCCCGCTGCTCGTGGAATTGCAGGCCCTCGTGAGTGCCACCGGCTGGCTGCAGCCGCGGCGTACCAGCATGGGGGTGGACAGCAACCGCTTGTCACTCCTGCTGGCTGTCTTGGAAAAGAAGCTCGGCTTCAATTTTGCCCAACACGACGTTTTCGTCAATGTTGCGGGTGGGGTCCGCCTGCTCGAACCGGCAGTCGACCTTGCCATGTGCACCGCTTTAATCAGCTCCTACCTGGATCGGCCGGTGCCACCGGCGCTGGTTATCTGGGGAGAGATCGGCCTGGCGGGTGAGGTTCGGGGTGTTGGCCACACCGCTATCCGGGCAATGGAGGCAAACAAGATGGGGTTTAGCAAGATCCTCCTTCCCCGCAACAATGCCGATCATCTGTCCCGGGAACTGGCGGCGGGCTGTCTGGCAGTGCGCTCCTTGCAGGAGGTCTTGGAGATTCTGTTCAGGGATGGGTAATGGCGCCTGAAAACGGGTAGCCATCGTCCACGGAATCAGACCCCAGCAACCCGCATTTGTGTCCGACATCCGGCATTGTGTCACATTTCCATGGCCTTGCGGATTGCCCTGCCAAAAGGCTTGTTCAGGATGCCCACCTCGGTAATGATTCCTGAGATCAGGCCATGAGGAGTTACATCGAAGGCCGGATTGAGAGCGCCAACCCCTGCTGGAGCAACGCTTCGCCCGCAAAAATGGGTCACCTCGCGCGGGTCGCGCTGTTCGATGGGGATAGCGTGACCATCGGCTATGCCGGGGTCAATGGTTGATCTTGGTGCCGCGATGTAGAAGGGCACGTCATGCCGGTGTGCCAGAACCGCCACCGTGTAGGTGCCGATCTTGTTGGCGGTGTCACCGTTGGCGGCGATACGATCGGCCCCCACCACCACGACATCCACCTTTTGCTGTCCCATCAGACTGCCGACGGCATTATCGGTGATCAGGGTAACCGGAATGCCGGCACAACGCAGTTCATAGGCGGTTAGGCGGCTGCCCTGGAGAAAAGGTCTGGTTTCACAAGCGTAGACCTGGATTGAGGGGTCGCTGGCAAAGGCTGCACGGATCACTCCCAGCGCGGTGCCGTAATCGGCGGTGGCGAGAGCACCGGCGTTGCAGTAAGTGAGAATCCTGGCGCCCCGTGGAATGACCTGCCGCCCATGGCGGCCGATGGCCTGGTTACCTTCCACATCTTCGGCCAGAATACGATCCGCCATTTCCCTGATCTTCTGCTGCAGTTCCGCCACACTCGCAGCAGGGTTTTCCACGAGGACGGAATGGATCCTTTCAACCGCCCAGCTTAAATTGTTGCCCGTCGGGCGGGCATTCTTGACCCTTTGGCTGAGGGCCGCGAGCTTGCGTTTGAAAGCCTTGAGATCGCTGTCCGGCAGGTTGCGGGCGCCCAGGACCATGGCCATGGCGCCGGCGACGCCCACCGCCGGAGCCCCGCGGATGGCCATCGTGGTGATGGCGGTGATGACTTGACCGGGAGTGACACAACGAATGACTTTCTCGCGGTGGGGGAGGACCCGCTGGTCGACGATCGCTACAGCGTCTCCATCCCAATAGATTGGGGGCATCCATGTTTCAGGCATATGCAGTTTCCCTATGACAGCTTCTTTAACAGAATCTCGTTGACCAGCTTTGGATTGGCCTTGCCTCTGGTCTTTTTCATGATCTGCCCGACAAAAAAGCCAAGCAGTTTCTCCTTGCCCGCCCGATAGAGCGTGACTTCGGCCGGATTCTCCGCAAGCACCTCCTCTACCACCGCCTCAATGGCGTTTTCATCCTTAACCTGAACGAGCCCCTTCTCCTCGACCACGCTTCTGGCTCGCTGGCCTGTGGCAACCATCTCCTCGAAAACGGTCTTGGCGATTTTACCGCTAATGGTTCCGCCGTCGATCAGGAGCAGCAGTTCCGCAAGGTTGTCGGGCGAAACGAGGCACGCTTCAATCTCGCGGTTGTCGCGGTTGAGCAGGCGCAGGAGTTCCGACATGATCCAATTGCTCACCACCTTGGGCTGCCGAAAAAAACCGACTGCCATTTCAAAATAGTCGGCGAGGGCCTTGGACGAGGTGAGCACCTGGGCATCGTAGGCTGGGAGACCATATTCCCTGAGAAAACGATCGCGCCTGGCATCGGGCAGTTCGGGCAGGGCGGTGCGCAGGGGTGTTACCCAGTCGCTGGGGATGGCAAGCGGGACGAGATCCGGATCAGGGAAGTAACGGTAGTCATGGGCCTCTTCCTTACCCCGCATACTGAGCGTGACATTGCGGGTGGCATCCCACAACCGGGTTTCCTGGACAATCACTTCCCCGCTCTGAAGCAGGGCCGCCTGACGGCGGATCTCAAATTCGAGGGCGCGCTGCACGTTGCGGAAAGAATTCATGTTTTTCAGTTCGGTCTTGACGCCGAGGACTTCGGTTCCGACCGGTCGGAGTGAAATATTGGCATCGCAGCGCATGCTGCCTTCTTCCATGTTGCCGTCACAGATCTCGAGGTAGCGCAGGACTTCCCGCAGGCTCTTCAAATACGCGACCGCCTCATCCGGAGTGCGCAGGTCCGGTTCGCTGACGATTTCGAGTAGGGGCACGCCGGTGCGGTTGAAATCCACATAGCTGATCGGTTGAAATTCGTCGTGGACCAGCTTGCCGGCATCTTCTTCCATGTGGATCCGATGAACCCGGATGCGCCTGGTGCCCGTCTCGGTGGTAATGTCCACCCAGCCGTCGCGGGCTAGAGGAAATTCATACTGGGAAATCTGATAGCCCTTGGGAAGATCGGGGTAGAAGTAATTCTTACGGGCAAACTGGCTGCAAGGGGCAACAGTGCAATGGGTGGCCAGGGCCATCTTTATGGCGAATTCTACTACCTGCCGGTTGAGAACGGGCAGCACTCCGGGCATTCCGAGGCACACCGGGCACGTGTTCATATTGGGACTGGCACCAAACTTTGTCGAACAGCCACAGAAAATCTTGCTCGCAGTCAACAGCTGCGCGTGGACTTCCAACCCGATAACGGACTCAAACTGCATGGCGGGTAATTCCTCTGGTGTTCTCCTCGTTCGCCTGTTTGCGTTGTCTTGTTTCCAAGCTCCAGCTCGAGAAAAAAGTTACAGGTCCGAGATCAGGTCTGAACGAGGCCGCGTGCAATCTTCAAACGCCTCTCAAACAGCGGCATCCACGGAAATGTATAGCACATGGCACGATGCAGCTGCAAGGCATATGACTTTTGTGATGGTGCCAAAAAAATGCAAACAACGTTTGACATTGTGAGAGTTTTCATTATAGGGTTACTTGAGCAAAGGGAAGCAGATTACTTTTTATGAGGGCTCTCGTTGGTGAGCTGAGGTCTGCACAGATGGAGTTGTTTCGGGGATAGCGAGGAGAACTATGAAAATTCACGAGTTTCAAGCGAAAGAGTTGTTCAGGAAGTACGGGGTCCCGGTTCCTCGTGGGAGCGTGGCTTTCACTGTCGCCGAGGCTAAGAGCGTTGGTGCCGAGCTGGGGACTTTTCCGGTGGTGGTTAAGGCTCAGATCCATGCCGGTGGCCGCGGCAAGGGTGGTGGCGTCAAGCTGGCGAAGAATCGCGATGAGATCGAAGATTACGCTAAGAAGATCCTTGGCATGACCTTGGTCACCCATCAGACGGGTCCCGAGGGCAAGGTGGTCAAGAAGCTGCTGGTGGAAGAGGGTCTGCCCATTGAGAAGGAGCTCTATCTGAGTGTGCTTCCCGATCGCGGTACCGCCAAGATCGTGTTCATGGCGAGTGAAGCGGGTGGGATGGACATCGAAGAAGTAGCCGCCAAGACCCCGGAAAAGATTATCAAAGTCTACATTGATCCCCTGCTGGGCTTCAAGGGCTTCCATGCCAATGAACTGGCCTTCGGTTTGAACCTGAAACCCGAGCTGATCAAGCAGTTCAACACCATGGTTGCCGCGCTCTACAAGCTTTGTGTAGACTATGACTGCTCCCTGGTGGAAATCAACCCGCTGGTTCTCACCTCGGATAACCGGGTGATCGCGCTGGACGGCAAGATCAACTTTGATGACAACGCCATCTACCGTCATAAGGATGTGGCTGAATATCGAGATCTCGACGAAGAGGATCCGTCCGAAGTCGAAGCATCCAAGTTCGATCTCAACTACATCAAGATGCCGGGCGGCAATATCGGCAATATGGTGAACGGTGCTGGGCTGGCCATGGCGACCATGGACATCATCCAACAGGCTGGGGCGGCCCCCGCAAACTTCCTGGATGTTGGCGGCGGTGCCAGCGCCGAGCAGGTGGAAAACGGTTTCCGGATTATCTTGGCCGACCCCGCGGTCAAGGGCGTACTGATCAACATTTTCGGCGGCATTCTGCGGTGCGACCGGCTGGCCAACGGTGTGGTCGAAGCGGCCAAAAAGGTCGGCATCAACGTTCCCGTGGTCATCCGGATGGAAGGAACCAATGTGGAGCAGGGCCGGGAGATCCTGGAGAAGTCCGGGCTTAACCTGATAACGGCAAAAGACGTCTCAGACGCCGCCCAAAAAATTGCAGCCGTCGCAAAAGGGTAGAAGGGGGAGATCACATGAGCATTTGGGTGGACAAGAATACAAGATTAATGGTTCAGGGCATTACCGGCCGTGAAGGTCAGTTCCACACCATGAATTGTAAGGCTTATGGCACGAACGTGGTGGCCGGTGTTACCCCCGGCAAAGGCGGCCAGAACGTGGAAGGCATCCCGGTTTTCAACACGGTGGCGAAAGCGGTCAAGGAGACCGGCGCCAATGCAGCCATGGTTTTTGTGCCGCCTCCCTTCTGCGCGGATGCCATTCTGGAATCCATCGAGGCGGGCATTCCCATCATCGTTGCCATCACCGAAGGCATTCCGGTGATGGACATGCTGAAGGTCAAGAACTATCTGAAAACCAGCAAGAGCCGCCTCATTGGTCCGAATTGTCCTGGAATCATCACACCCGGCCAGTGCAAGATCGGTATTCAGCCGGGCCACATCCACACTCCCGGCCCCGTCGGTATCGTTTCCCGGTCTGGAACCCTCACCTATGAAGCGGTACACCAGATCGGCAGCATGGGCATCGGCCAGAGCACGGTTATCGGTATTGGTGGTGATCCTGTCAACGGCACCAACTTTATCGATTGCCTCTCCGCATTCCAGGCTGATCCGCAAACCAAGGCCATCATCATGGTGGGTGAAATCGGCGGATCGGCCGAGGAAGACGCGGCGGATTTCGTGAAAGCGAACGTAACCAAACCGGTGATCGGCTTCATCGCCGGCCTCACCGCTCCTCCTGGCCGCCGGATGGGTCATGCTGGCGCCATCATCAGTGGCTCGAGCGGAACTGCTCAGGGCAAAATCAAGGCCATGCAGGCTGCCGGGATCACGGTGGTCGAGAACCTTGGCGAAATGGGCAGGATTGCCAAAGAGGCGTTTGCCAAAGTCATCTAACCAAGTACCTGCAATACCGATGGAGCACCAACGTTAACGTTTCAGCGGCGGGTTTCCCGCCGCTGAAATGATACCACGAGAGCCTCTCCGGAGGGGGCAGCTGCTAAAGGGTTATCCCCTCCGGGTGCATCCCGCCGGAATCTGCCCCCAGGCCCCTCCGCAGGTAGTGTCAGGAAGCCATCAGACGTGGCGACATATTGCCTTCCCCCATAATCGATCTTCTGGCGTCAAATTTGTCCCTGCTGTCGGCAAAGAAACGTCCTGAAGCAAGGCATGACCTGAAAATGAGGATGCGAACTCCAGTTAACGGAACGATCGGTATCAGGCGGCATCGGCAGCAAGTTATGACATGGCGGATTCGGGACAGGTTCTCACGGTGTGCTTGGCGGTATTTATCAGACCAGACAGCATATTGCATAGAGGATTTCGAGTATGACGCATTTTCTCAAGGTTAAGACGGTCGATGAAGTGTTGGAAATTTTGGGTGAGATCGAGCCATTGCCGGTAGAGGGTCTGAAGCTTGATTTGGCCTGTCGACATATGCTGGCTGAGGAACTGAGGGCGCCCGAGCCGGTACCTCATTTTAACCGGGCGGTGATGGATGGCTATGCGGTGAGGGCACGAAGCACCTTCGGTGCCTCGGAAACCCTGCCAGCCCTGCTCGAAATCTGTGGGGAAGTGACCATGGGTGCTGACACCTCGCTCACGGTCGAGCCCGGCCAAGCCGTCGCCATTCCTACCGGAGGCATGCTGCCGGCGGGTGCCGATGCCGTGGTGATGGTCGAATACACGCAACTGCTCGATGCTCAAACCGTCGAAGTCACCCGAGCGGTGGCGCCTGGCGAAAATGTGTTGAAACAGGGGGAAGACATCGCGCAGGGTGAAGTCCTGTTGCCCCGAGGATGGCGTCTCCGCCCGCAGGATGTGGGCATGCTGGCCGCCCTGGGGATCAATACCGTGAACGTCTTTCGCCAACCGCGGGTGGCTTTACTGTCGACCGGGGACGAGATCGTATCGGTTTCCACGGCCGTACTGCCACCGGGGAAGATTCGTGATGTCAACCGCTACAGCCTTGCCGCGGAAATCCAGGAAATGGGAGCGATCGTCGGTTTGCAGGCGGTGGTAGAAGACCGCCTGGAAGCGCTGGTAGCGGCTTGCCGGGAGGCTCTGGCCGATCATGACGTGGTGATGCTTTCGGGCGGCAGTTCGGTGGGGATGAGGGATTTTACCGTGCGCGTCCTCGAAGGATTCGAGGAGGCGGAACTCCTGGTCCACGGGGTTGCCATTCGCCCTGGCAAACCAACCATTCTGGCCCGGATCGGCCGAAAGGTGTTCTGGGGACTGCCCGGCCAACCGGTTTCGGCGTTGATGGTCTGCCGCGCCTTGGTTCTGCCCTGCCTGGCGGTGTTACAGGGAATGGCGGAAGGCTGTACGATCCTGGAAGTGGGGCATACCCGGCATGGCGTTCTCAGCAGCCGTTTGCCTTCAGTTCACGGTCGCACTGATTATGTGCCGGTGACGCTGGTTCGCGAGGGAGATGGCTTTCTGATCAGACCACTTTTTGGCAAATCGGCCATGATCAGCGTGCTGGGGCGTGCTGACGGGTATGTGATCGTTCCCGCTCACGTCGAAGGTCTCGACGCCGGCAGTCGCGTGGAAGCTCACCTTTTCACTCACTGAACGCAACCATGGGCTGCCAGTCTCGATCATGGTCCCGTGACTCGGCGAATGCCCAATGATTACGGGCTTGGAGCACTGATGCGCTCCACATCCTCCATGTCCAGTTCAACGCTGACTGAGCGGCAGATGATGTCGACACTCACGATCAGTCGGCCTTTCTTCGGGTTCTGCCGAAGGAGGATGCCCATGCAACCGGCCAAAGGCCCACGGATAACTTGCACCCAATCACCCTCCTTGAGATAAGGATTGGGCTGAATCGGCCGGGGTGAATGGAGCATGGTTTGCAGGCTTTCGATCTGATGAGGCGGTATCGCCACCGGCCCTTCGGAGTTGCCGATGAGGACCAAGGCTCCGGGAGTCTTCAGGATGTGAACATGAGTGGGGTTGTCGAGTACCGTCCGGATGAAGAGGTACCCCGGAAATAATGGTACGGAGACTTTCTTGCGCCGGTCCCGCCGCTTGCTCCATCGCTCCATGAGCGGCAGGAAGGCGTTGATTTCCTTTTGCTCCAGACGCTTGGTCACTTCCCGTTCGTGGTTGACCTGGACATACAGGGCGAACCAGGATTCCTCTGGGGGCGCCTCCTCCAGGGGCGCCAGGGAGCTTCCGGTAACGACAATCGAGGACGATGGATGGGCCGCGTCGCTTTCAGGTTCTCGGGAGATGCTCATGAGATCAATCTTTGGCCTTGTTGTGTTCAGAGGGGCGCGAAGTCCGTGATCAAAAATACCCAATCCGGCTCAGTAAACAAGCCTTGTTGAAGCCTTATACCCTGATTACCGGTCGAACTGGAATGTCAGGAGCGGCCTCCTGCTGTCCAGTGTGCTCGGCGTAATCATTATAGATCAGCAACCAAGGATTTCAATGTTGGTTGACAGGCAGGGCATGTCAACCTCATCCCTCCGGCCCGATGAATCAAAGAACCTGCTCAATGAGCGCCCCCGTTGCCCATATCTGCGCTTCACTCGCTGCATGGTCCGTCCTTTTCAGCGTGAGTGACTGTCGCAGTGCCGACGAACGCTATTTAAGGACTCATTCGCCTTCTCTTTCCCCAGAACATGAAAAGCCTGGAAGATTAGTGCTGCTGGATGAGAAAACAGCAAAAACTAACTTTGAAAAGATCAGTTCCGAGCATGGGTGACACGGTTTTCTGGTATAATCGTCGGGAATTTAAAGGGTTCTTCCTCGAAACCCTGAGTACTCCCGGTGCGAAAAAGGTCTTTGGATGAGCGATCGCGCAGGAAATCGGTCTTATCGGGCCTTGCGGGGTGACTCCGCGGATGAAAGCGACTCGAGATCACGACAAAGCGCTTGTGGACACTACCCTCTTGGCGTTCTGGAGGATGGAACCGTGAAAGTCGAGGAACTCTATCAGGATCTGCTGCAGCTCGTTTCCCCATGGCAGGTAAAGAGGGTTGTCGCCGATGCGACCTCCGGCAAGGTGCTGGTGTATCTCGAACAGGCAGAAACGACGGCAGCGAAATGCCCGCTCTGTGGAAGAAAGTGTGCGGTCTGTGGCAAAACCGAAGAAAGAAGCTGGCGCCATCTCAATACCTGTCAGCGGCAGACCCAGCTTTTTGCCAGGTTGGGCCTCGTAGACTGCCCCGAACACGGCGAGCAGCTTGCCGCCTTCCCGCTGGCGGAGGCGGACGCACCAGTCACCTTCGCCTTTGCCCAATGGGTCAGGCAGTTGGGCAAGGTCGTCAAGAACGTCACAAGACTCGCCGCAGTCGTCCGGCTCGAAGATGACCTCGTCAAGCGGATCCTGTCGTCGCCACGAGATCGCTCCCCTGAGGAGAAGCGCTTTGCCGGGGGCAGCCGTGACAAGGTTGCCGCCGGGGTGGTACCGGAACCGCCCAGACAGCTCGGCCTCTTCGCCCAGAGCGACATGATCCTGATCAATCAGGGGTTGCGTGCGCTCAGAATGCTCCAGCCGGAACAAGCCCTGGAGTATTTCCGGAAACACCGGCAGGCCTACCCCAACGGGCCCGAGGTGGCCTCGAAAATCGCCCTGGCAGAATTCCTGCTGCAGGGCATGGCGGAAGCTCCGCCTGAGTTCTCTGCGCGTATCCCCTACCGGTGCCGCTTCTGGAGGAGCTTTGAGGACTTTGCGCAACCCCTCGGAATGAAGAGCAGCGACAGCCTTATTGTGGATCTCCGGAACGTCTACTTCGAAAGCATCATCCGTGAGTTCGAAGGGGAGGTCGGGCCTGATGTTCCGATCCTGATGGAAGGAATCCCTTCGGGTTATCTATACCTTCGGGCAGGACGAATTGACCGGGCCATTGAGCACCTCCAGGCACTCATCGTACAGGCTCCCGATCACGCCGCTTTCTACGGGTACCTGGCCGATGCTTACTGGCTGCGGGGGGATGCCAAAATCGCCCGGCAATGCTACCGAGAAGCCTGCCTCATCGACCCTGCCGCCATCTCCTGGCAGGATCTGCGAGACAATGAACTGAAAGACCTGCTACACGATCTTCAGCTGCTGTACGGCTTTGATGAGGTCCTTGCCGCGGCTTGGCTGCCGAGCCATGCGCGGGTTGCCGGAATCTTCGAACGTAAGGTCGTCGGTCTCGATGACGGCTTGAAGGAACTGGTGAACGACTATCTCGCCCGCCAAAAAGCCCTGGCCGGGCAATCCGACCCCGTCAAGGCGGCTGAACTGTTTTTCCTGGGAATGATCCTCTGTGAAAACGAGGAAAGCCTGCGTTTGGCGAAAAAAGTCGACCCCATTAAGGTCCGGCGGCTGATGAAACTGATTAACCCGGATCTTTTCGCCGAATTCCTGGCCAGGGTGGTCACGGCCCGATGACCGCATCGCTTCCCGGACTCGCTGGGAGCTTTGTCGAAGGTGCCTCTCGCTGAGGGTGCCTGCCCGTGTCAGACGGTACCTGACGTGAGGGTCAGACGGGTTGAACCTTGTTACACATAATACTTGTGCACGTACTCCATGACCATCCGGTGGGTGTTGAAGACCGGCGTCAGGTCGGCGATGGAGTTTTTCATGATATTGAGCCACTGTTTCGGGTTGGCGTAGTAGGTGGTCACCATATCGTCGAGGTCCTGGTAGAGGTCGGCGGCGGCGGTCTCGTCGCTCTGGTCTTCATCGTCGCCGATGGCCCACCCGTTGAGGCGGTTGCGGCAGCCTTCCCGCCACCAACCGTCGAGGACGCTCATGTTGATGCCGCCGTTGAAGCAGACCTTCATGCCGCTGGTGCCGCTGGCTTCGCGGGGGCGGCGGGGGGTGTTGAGCCAGACATCGGTGCCCTGGGTCATGAGGCCCGCAAGCCAGATGTTGTAGTTGGAGACGAATACCAGGCGGATCTTGTTTTCGTATTGTTTTGCCAGGTTGACAATCTCCTTGATCAGGCCTTTCCCGGCATTGTCCTGGGGATGGGCCTTGCCGGCGAAGATGAACTGCACCCGGTCGAAACTCAGGTTGAAAAGATACTCGAGATCGGAGAAGATGAGCGTCGCACGCTTGTAGGCGGCAGCGCGGCGGGCGAAGCAAATGGTCAGCAGTTCGTCGGTGAAGCCAGCCCCGGAAACCGAGTTGATATAGCTGATGAGCCGCTTCTTGGCATGGCGCTTGGCCTGCTTGATGGCATCGTCGGGAATGCTGTGAGCCTCTGCCAGGACTTGCGGCTGTTCCCTCCAGGTCGGCAGATATTCGTCAAATAAGGACTTGAATTCGTCGCCCGTCCAACTGAGATGGTGGACACCGTTGGTCACATGGCCGATATTGAAGCCCGGAAACATCTCGCGGGACACCTCGCCGTGCAGTTCGCTCACCCCATTGTGGCCGCGTGAGAGATTTAGGGCAAGAACGGTGGTGTTAAGGAGATCCTGACCGGCAAGCGCGCGGATATTGTTTGGCAGGTAGGTACCGATAGTCTTCCCTGCCAAATCGTAGGAAAATTTGTCGTGGCCAGCGGGGACCGGGGTGTGGGTCGTGAAGACGCACTTCTGACGCACCGCGTCTTCGTCGCCGTTGAATTCCTGGAGGAGCGCCAGGGTCAGAAAGACCGCGTGTCCTTCATTCATATGATAGGTTGTGATGCCGCGTTCCAGGCGCTTTAGAGCAAGATACCCGCCGATCCCGAGGACGGCCTCCTGGCAAATTCGAGTGTGATTGTCCCCACCGTACAGAAACTGGGTGATGAGGCGGTCTTCGGGCGCGTTTCCGGGCAGGTCGGTGTCCAGAAAATAGACCGGTACCCGTCCCTTGATGCCCACCTGATTGTGCTTCCAGACGCCGATGTGGACGTCTCGCCCGCCGATCTTAATGGTGACCTTAAAGGGGAGAGGCTCCATAAAGGCGCGGGGATCGAAATAGGGGTAGAGTTCTTCCTGGGCTCCCATGGGATTGATGGTCTGAATGAAGTAGCCCCGCTTGTAGAGCAAAGTCACTGCAATCAGCGGAAGACCAAGGTCCGCCGCAGATTTGATGTGATCTCCAGCCAGAATCCCGAGACCGCCGCTGTAGGTCGGGATGTTTTCGTTGAGACCGATCTCCATGCTGAAATACGCAATTTTCATGAGCAACCTTCCCTCACTTGGGGCTGTTTTCAGGATCCTCCATGGTAGAGAGGCTCCTGTAGCGCTCTGGTGTTTTCCACTCCCGTCCCATCTCACCGACTCCCGGCGCGAGGTGCGAGAACCGATAAGCGCTCCGTCCGACGGGGGCTATCCGCATCCGTGCCAAGGGCTATAGCGGATGCTTCAGGCGCTATCTCTTTAGCACATTCCCGGCTAAGATCAAAACTTATGCAAGAGCATGGGCTTCTTTTTGAGCAGGAATTTCTGGATTGATTCAGCAAAGATTCTTGTGATATATTTCTTGCGTTTTTATGGTATCGCCTATCATTGGGAGAATAGCTTGTTATTCCAGCTAGTTTCCCCCCACATCGGGAATTGCGGCGGTTGTTTGAGAGGGCGGACCGTTACTCGCAAGAGGGCTTTGACCCTCAAGGCCCGCGCAGGGGTGATCGGATAGCTTGCCACGGATGCTGACCAATCAATTCTAGGGAAAAAGGAAGTCGGGAATGTACAAGATCTTAGAGAAGCAAGTTCTGAGTGACGTTACGAAGCTGATGGTGGTGGAAGCGCCACAGGTGGCTCGTAAAGCCCAAGCCGGCCAGTTCATCATCGTCATCACGCACGAGCGCGGTGAACGAATCCCGCTAACCATTGCCGACTACGACCGGGAGGCCGGCACCATCACCATGATCTTCCAGGAAGTGGGCAAATCGACCATGGAAATGGGATTGATGGAGGTGGGGGACGCCTTCAAAACCGTTGTCGGGCCGCTCGGACACCCTACGGAAATCGAGAACTTCGGTACGGTGGTGTGCGTCGGGGGCGGGGTGGGGATCGCTCCGGTCTATCCCATTGCCAGGGCTCTCAAAGAGGCCGGAAATAAGGTTATCTCGATCATTGGTGCCCGGACCAAGGATCTGCTGTTGTGGGAAGACAAGATGCGGGCCGTTTCCGATGAGCTCATTGTGACCACCGACGACGGTTCCTATGGACGGAAAGATCTTGTCACGGTCCCGCTCAAGGAGATTCTCGAGGCAAATCCCGGGAAAATCGCCAAGATCTGGGCTATTGGACCCGCCATCATGATGAAATTTGTCGCCGCAACCACCAAACCGTTCAATGTTCCCACCATCGTCAGCCTGAACTCAATCATGGTGGACGGTACCGGGATGTGCGGCGGCTGCCGGGTCCTCATGGACGAGGGTGCCCAGTTCGTCTGTGTGGATGGTCCCGAGTTTGACGGTCATAAGGTAGACTGGAACAATCTGCTGTCACGCATGTCTTTTTATCGTTCGGAAGAGCAGGCGGCGGTTCAACGCTTTCGGGAGACGCACAAGTGCAATCTGGACCGCATGGTTGAAAAGGGAGCTAAGTAGATGGCTGAATTGACAAAAAAAGAACGGATGAAGATCCCCCGTCAGGAAATGCCCGCGCAGACGGCTGAAGATCGGGTGGAAAACTTCAGCGAAGTGGCTTTGGGATATACTCTGGAAATGGCGCAGCGGGAGGCGGAGCGCTGCCTGCAGTGCAAGGAACCCCACTGTATGGATGGTTGTCCGGTGGAAGTCACCATTCCCCAGTTCATCGAGGCTGTGCGGGAAGGGAATCTGGCCAAGGCCGTCGCCGCCATGAAGGCCAAGAACAATCTCCCTGCCATCTGCGGTCGGGTCTGTCCCCAGGAAGTGCAGTGCGAATCACGGTGCATCCTGGGCAAGAAGGGCGAACCGGTGGCCATCGGGCGGTTGGAGCGCTATGTCGGCGATTTTGAGCTGGCCAACAAGACCTTTGCCGTGACCAAGGGACCGGCAACGGGCAAGAAGGTAGCGATCGTCGGGTCCGGCCCGTCGGGTCTTACCTGTGCGGTGGATCTCGGGATCATGGGGCATGACGTCACCATTTTCGAATCGCTCCAGACCCCGGGCGGGGTGCTCGTCTACGGTATTCCCGAATTCCGGCTTCCCAAGGCCGTCATCCGGGCAGAGATCGAAACCGCGGCCAATGCTCTCGGCATCAAGATCAAGCCCGATCACGTCATCGGCCGCACGCTCACCCTGGATGATCTGCAGGCGGAGTTCGACGCGATCTTCCTGGGTACCGGGGCTGGCCTGCCGATGTTCATGCGGATCCCCGGGATCAACCTCAACGGGGTTATGTCAGCTAACGAGTTTCTCACCCGCGTTAACCTGATGAAGGGCTATCAATTCCCCGAATACGATACGCCCGTGAAGGTTGGACACAGGGTGGCCGTGATCGGCGCCGGCAACGTTGCCATGGATTCGGCGCGCTGTGCCCTGCGCCTCCAGTCATTGCGGGCGAAGGCCAATGGGGGTGAGCGGGGCGAAGTCCATATTGTTTATCGCCGCTCGCCGGCTGAGGTCCCCGCGCGCCGCGAGGAAGTCCACCATGCCGAAGAAGAAGGTGTCATCTTCGACTTTCTGACCAACCCCATTGAAATCATCGGTGATGGCCAGGGCGGGATCGCCGCCATGAAGTGCATTCGCATGGAACTCGGGGAACCTGACCAGTCCGGCCGTCGCAGTCCGGTCCCCATCAAGGGTTCCGAATTCGATATGAAGGTGGATCAGGTCATTTTCGCACTCGGTACCAGCCCGAACCCGCTGGTCTTCTTCAATGCCGAAGGTCTTCAACGCTCCAAGCATGGAACCGTGGTAGCCCATGGCGAAAACGGTCGGACCACCATGAAGGGGGTATGGGCCGGGGGCGATGTGGTGACCGGTGCCGCGACCGTGATCAGTGCCATGGGGGCAGGTAAGCGCGCCGCGGCCGACATCGATGCTTATCTCCGCGATGATGGCGAGTGGTAGGGGACTCCAAACAGCCTATCCACGAAGTCACACGAAGAGCACGAAGCCTTCAGGTCGTGCTCTTCGTTGTGAAAGAGATGCCTTTGGGTAAACGCTCGGTTGCCGCCCGCTGCCAAAGGGGGCGGAAGCCGGGATCTCAAGGCTCGCTTCACACATTGAAGCGGAAGTTGATGATATCGCCATCCTTGACAGGATAGGTTTTTCCTTCCAGACGGACGAGGCCCTGCTTACGGGCGGCGGGGTAGTCGCCGGTGCGGTGGAGATCTTCAAAAGCTACCACTTCAGCGCGAATGAAACCCTTCTGCATGTCGGTGTGGACCACTCCGGCCGCTTCCTGCGCGGGCAGATGCCGGGGGATGGTCCAGGCCCTCACCTCATCCTCACCAACGGTGAAAAAACAAGCCAGATCAAGCAGGGCAAAGGAACGACGAACGACGCGTTCGAGGGCGCTTTCGGAGAGTCCGAAGTCCTGCCGGAAGACGGTGGCTTCGCTTTCTGGCAGTTGAGCCATCTCCATTTCCAGCTTGCCCCGTACCACCATGATGTGCACCTCGTCAGCACCGATATCAGACGGGTGGGCGTCTTCGTCGGCATTGTTCAAGATCACCAACAGCGGTTTGGCGGACAGGAGGGTGAACCCCCGCAATTCCGGACCCGCTGCCAGTTCGGGCTTGATCCGCAAGGGCTTCCCGCTATTCAGGAGCTCAAGGCAGGCTTCCAGGAGTTCCCTTTCCGACCCACCGATCTTCTTCCCTTTCTTCTGTTCGACAGCAAGCTTTTCCAGGCGCTTTTCAATGGTGCCCAGATCGGCGATGAGGAATTCGTCTTCGAGCTCATGGAAATCCCTTCTGGGATCGGGTTTGCCGAGGGATGGTTCCACAAAATTCCTGACGACCACCAGAAAGGCATCCATGGGGCGCATGTGAGTCAGAAGGAGTGACATGTACTCCCGCTTACTGTCCGTGACCCCCGGCAGGCCCTGAAGATCCAAATAGGTCACCTGCGCCTGGGTGGTCTTCAATGGCTGGTAGAGCTGGCTCAACCAGTCGAGCCGGGAATCGGCTACCGGCACGACCCCCAGGACCGGCACCGCATGGCCCCCCGGAGGTGCGGATTCACCGTTCCTCTGGGTGAGCGCATTAAAGATGGTGGTCTTGCCCGACCTGGCTAATCCAATGATACCGAGTTTCATTGCTGGCTCCTTCTTTGCCCTTCGCGCCTCACTCCCTGACTCATTCCTTTGTACACTTGACATTCGCGACAGGCAACCGGTACCTTACCGGAAACGAGTGCTTTCCGGTGAGATTTCATAAAGCTGGTCATTACCGGATGGAGTTTTCTCATATGTCCCTGGTCCTGCCTCTGGATTCACAGGAACCTGCCGTGTTGCCGCGACTCCTGCGTCGTCTGCCGCAAGTCCAGACGCAGGTTTTACTGGCTTTCAATGCGCTCCTCGAAAGGCGTCACAAGCTCGACGGACCATCTTTTCAGGCACAGCTCACCGCTCTCGTGCAGAGTGGTGTCCGGGATCAAAAAGACCTCAGGGATTGGCTGCGGGCAAACAGCCCGAGGTCTGAAATACATTGTGCGAAAGCCTTTTCGGAGGCGAAAAGGCAGGCCGAACTCTGGCTTGAGGAAGGACGGTGGGTTGCCTCATTGCTCGGGAGACTCCCGCCGAACGAGAGAGCTGTCCCATGCCCCAGGGTTCTCTTCGGGAAAGGAAAGTTCGACGTCACTCGGAAGTGGGCTGCCTTGTTCAATTCAAGGAAGCCGAAGCTTGTTTCCCCGCATGCGGAGTGGCTCCAAACCCTGCGCACCCTGCTGGAGCTCCTGCCCTTTCAGGGACTGGGCCTTGCCAGCAGTCTCGGAACCATTACCTATGACCTGGTGAGTGTCGAGGCGGAGCGAAAAGGTGCAAGGCTCCTCCTTTTGGTCCCGCGGCTGCTGGAAGCTGTCGGCAGGATAAGAGATGATTCCTCGGTGGTCCTTGGATCTGCTCCCGACATGACCTTGAGCTGCCTGACCGGGGCAGCCGACTGTCCCAAAGCCACCCGCATGGTCTGCCGGGATCGCCTCCTAGCTTTGATATCCGATCTGCACTGTCCTCTCGAAGTGCGGCCGGGTGGAAACCTCTGGCACATCCTCGAACGGCAGCCGGAAAAAAGCGCGCGTCTCCGCCTGCACCTCAAACCTGAAGAGGCCGACAGTCTCACTGTAACGAACTGGGATACAGCGTCAAGTCTTCTTAAAAGGCGGCCCGGTATTGCACAAAGGAATCCCGCCAGTGCCCGAAAAGCATCGGCAGAAAGCTCGACGTTGAGGCATGTTCATCAACCGCTGAATGTCGACGCCATTACCTGGGGCGATTATCTTTATCACTATACCCGCTCCTGCCCCGGACCCTGGCCCGGTCAATCCTACCGCGGTTATCTCGAGAGCCTCCTTGATGGGGATCCGTGCGCCGAGCACACCGCCTTGGCCACCCTCGAGCGGATTCTTGCCGAGGGTCGGATCAGGGCCGGTTCCAATACTGTGCGAGGCAACCAGGGCGTGGTGTCGTGGACCAGCCGACCGCCTCAAGAACTCTACGCCATTCGACACTGGAACGCGTCGCTCATCAGGTGGACCTTCGAGCCTTACGGCCTGGCGGTGAAGCGCTCAGTGTTGCGGCAGATGGGCGCAAGTCCCGTCATCTATGTCGGCTCAGCGGTCTACGGCAAGCTTTCTCGCCAAAATCGCTTCCGTTTTCAGCTTCATGAGCCACCCCGTCGGTCCTGGAAACACGAACGGGAATGGCGTTTGCCCAAGGACGTTGAATTGAGCGGTCTCGCGCCTGATGATGCCTTTGCGTTCCTGCCCACCTTGGGCGAGGCTCGGCAATTGGCGGAAGGAGCGGCTGCTGTTCTGCCCCTGGTGGCTCTCCGGTAGGGGCCATGAGCGAGGGGCGGAATAGCATGAGAGCTTCAAATGAGAAGAAATCGAGGTACTGCAGGAGGCGTTTCGATGACCATTATGATGCGTGACAAGCAGGTCCAGGCGGTGATCCTGGATTGGGCCGGAACCGCTGTGGACTATGGTTGTGTCGGCCCGGTGAAAGCGTTCATCAGAGTGTTCGGCAACCATGGAGTCGAGGTTACAACGGCGGAAGCCAGGACTCCCATGGGGCTCATGAAAAAGGACCACATTCGGGCAATCTGTGGAATGGAGAGGGTGGCAAGCCGGTGGGCGGAGATTCATGGCCGAATCCCCGCAGACAGCGATGTAGACGCCATGTTTCTGGAGCTTGAGCCGCTCATGGCGGCGACGGTGGCCGAGCATGCCGATCCCGTTCCGGGCTTGCTCGAGACAGTCACTGCTTTCCGTGAGCAGGGGATCAGGATCGGGTCTACCACTGGTTACACCCACACGATTATGGAACAGCTCATCCCCGCTGCGGCAAAGCGGGGGTATCGTCCTGATGCTATCTTCAGTTCGTCCGATGTCCCGGCCGGGAGGCCTTATCCCTGGATGTGTTATTTGAATGCCATCAAACTTCAGGTCTATCCGTTCGCTGCCATGGTCAAGATCGGGGATACGGCGACGGATATTCAGGAAGGGTTGAATGCCGGAATGTGGACGGTAGGGGTGACCCAAACGGGCAATGAACTGGGACTGACGGAAGAGGAAGTGGCCGCCCTGGATCAAGAGGACCTCAGACAGCGACTCAACCTGGTTGAGCGGCGGTTTCAACGCGCAGGTGCGCACTTCCTGGTCGAAACCATCGGGGCTTGCCCTGCCGTCATCGACCGGATAAACCGCTGCCTGGCGAGGGGGGAATTGCCGTAGGTGCCTAGGCGCTGTGCCACCCACATGGGTGTCCGGTCTTCATTGGTCATGTCCACGAGCGTGGGCTGCCGTGCGCCTGGCAGGAGGCACGATCAAAGGATGAAAGTCCCGCTCCGGGAGATGCCCGTTCCTGGTTGCCGAAAGTAACGGCGTAGCCGGGAGAGCGGGGCAGATCTCAGTTCTCCAGAAGAACGGCGTCAGCTGGGAGCTCTCGGCAGGCTCATTGGCCGTGCCGAGCTGCTGGCTGTTCCGACCACCATGATGTCCCTCGGTTATATGGTGCTGTCGGTCGCTGCTCATCCTTAAATTGCCAGAAAAACGGCCTTGACAGCGCTGTTAGCACCTGCTATCGAGAGCCCTTGGAGAAGCGATTTCTCATCATTCCTTATACCCAGTAACGACCAACGATTAAAAGGAGACCACATGCGGAGAGTCACGGCGCTGGTTTTTATCATCGTGTTGGCAATGGTCTGCTCGTCCTTTGCCGGAGAAACGTTCGAAGCTGTGAAGAAGCGCGGCCAGCTGATCGCGGGCGTTAACACGGGCGCTCCGGGGTTTTCGATGCCGGACAGCCAGGGCAACTGGAGCGGGCTCGATGTGGACGTGGCGCGCGCGATCGCGACCGCGCTCCTGGGCGACCCCACCAAGGTCAAGTTCGTGCCGCTGACCTCCCAGCAACGCTTCACGGCACTGCAGTCCGGCGAGGTTGACGTCCTCTGCCGCCAGACCACGGTCACCCTGAGCCGCGACACCTCGCTCGGGTTCGAGTTCGCGCCGGTGGTCTACTATGACGGGCAGGGCATCATGGTCCCCGCCGACATGGGCGTGAAAAGCGCCAGGCAGCTCGACAATCACACGATCTGCATGCTGCCCGGGACGACGACCGAGCGCAACGTCGCGGATTACTTTCGCTCAAACGGAATGAAGTTTAAGCCCGTCCTCATCGAGAGCAAGGACGAACTCCTGAACACTTTTGTCGCAGGCCGGTGTGACGGGATTACCTCCGACGCTTCCACCCTGGCCGGTATGCGAGCGGTGACTGCCGACCCCGCCAAGTACGTGATCCTGCCCGAACTGATCTCGAAAGAGCCGCTGGCAACGGCTGTGCGGCAGGGCGACCCGCAGTGGAAGGACTTGGTGTACTGGACGGTGATGGCCCTCATCGAGGCGGAGGATCTGGGGATTACCTCGAAGAACGTGGACGAGATGCTCAAGAGCGATGACCCGAACGTCCAGCGTTTTCTCGGGGTGACTCCCGGAAACGGGCAGGCCCTCGGGGTGGATGAGAAGTGGGCTTACAACATCATCAAGAAGATCGGCAACTACGCCGAAATCTTCGACCGAAATCTCGGCCCGTCGACGCCCATGAAGCTCGACCGCAATCTGAACAAGCTCTATAAGCAGGGTGGGCTCCTATACTCCCCTCCCTTTAAGTAGCCTTTCGGCCGGGGTGCCCACCGGAGGCGCCCCGGTCCGCCACTTTCGTCCCACATGAGCTCACGCGCCGATATGGCTGAACGCCCGATCGCCTTCTGGCGGGTTCCCGAGGTCCGCGCCGTCATCTATCAGGCGTCCGCCCTCGCCGCCTTGGCGGCACTCCTTGCATTCCTGGCCTACACTGCCATCGACAATCTGCAGAAGCAGAACATTGCCACTGGGTTCGCGTTCCTATGGAAGGAATCCGCCTTCGACATCGGCGAGACGCTGATCCCCTACTCGCCGCTCAACAGCTACGGCCGCGCCCTCTTGGTAGGGTTCCTCAACACGCTCAAGGTGGCGGGGCTCGGGATCGTTTTGACGGTGGTGCTTGGGACGTTGCTGGGGATTGCGCGCCTTTCGCGAAACGGGCTCGTGGCCGGCCTCGCGGCCGGATACGTCGAGCTCATCCGCAACGTGCCCGTCCTGCTGCAGCTCTTCTTCTGGTACGCCCTTTTCCGGAACTTGCCCGGCCCGGTCGAGGCGCTGCAGCCGGTATCGGGAGTGTTTCTCTGCAACCGCGGGCTGATGCTGCCTTTCCCTCTCCTCGGCACCCCCGAGCTGTGGGTGCTCGCCTCACTGCCGGTCATCATCGGTCTGTGGTGGTGGGCGTCGCGGCGGACCGGCGCCCGGCGTGAGCTGCGGGGGCGAGAGGGGCCGGGGGCATGGCTCGTTCACCTCATCCTGCCTGCGGGCCTGCTGCTCGTCTCGCTCGCGGTCGGTGCGTCCTGGCACCTGGACGTCCCGGTGCTGCAGGGGCGCAATTTTCGCGGGGGTGCCAGCCTGAGTCCGGAGTTCGGGACCCTGCTGTTCGGACTGGTCATCTATACGGGCGCCTTCGTGGCGGAAATTGTGCGCGCGGGGATCCTGTCGGTGGACCAGGGCCAGATCGAGGCCGCGAAATCAATTGGCCTCAAAGGGAGCCACATCCTGCGCCTGGTGGTCCTGCCGCAGGCACTGCGCGTCATCATCCCACCGCTCACGAGCCAGATGCTGAACCTTACCAAGAACAGCTCACTTGCGGTTGCGGTCGGCTACCCCGACCTGGTGTCCGTGGCCAACACGACGCTCAACCAGACAGGACAGGCGATCGAGGGCATTACGATCATCATGATCGTCTACCTCGCCTTCAGCCTGCTGACCTCGGCTTTCATGAACTGGTACAACCGCCGCCGGACGCTTAGGACGTCGTGGCGCCGATGAGCCAGAGCCCTCTACCACCGCTGCACGCTGCCTCCCGTGGCATTGGCCTCTCCCCAGGCGCCGTGTGGCCGCCGGTGCGCCGACTTTTTTTCGGCTCGACCGCAAACACGGTCGTGACCCTTGCGGGCCTCACCCTGCTGGCGATGACGGCGTTGCCTCTCTTTCGCTGGGCGGTGCTGGACGCGACCTGGACGCTGCCCGCCAGCGCCTGCCTATCGCTCGATGGCGCCTGCTGGACATACGTGGCCGACAAGGGGCGCTTCGTGCTCTTCGGCTTCTATCCCCCGGCCGAGCAGTGGCGCCCCACGACCTGCATCCTCGCCTTTATCGTCATGATCGCCGTCAGTGCGTTCCCCAAGAACTGGTCATTTCGGCTTGTCTTTGCCTGGATAGCGTACTTCGGGGCCGCTGCCGTCCTGCTGCGCGGAGGCTTGCTGGGCCTTGCTCCGGTTGAGAGCGACAAGTGGTCCGGGCTGCCGCTGACGCTGCTGCTGGCGGTGACTGGGATCGTAGCCGCCTACCCCTTCGGGATTCTGCTGGCCCTTGGGCGCCGCTCGCGCATGCCGGTTATCCGGGTCCTCTCGATGGTCTACATCGAGGTCATCCGCGGCATTCCGCTGATCTGTCTCCTCTTCATGTCGTCGGTGGTCTTTCCGCTCTTCCTCCCGAAAGGGTTTGTGGTCAACAAGCTGCTGCGGGCCCAGGCGGCCATTGTCATGTCTTCGGCCGCCTATCTTGCCGAGGTCATCCGCGGCGGGCTGCAGGCGATCGACCGAGGGCAGTACGAGGCCGCGGATGCGATCGGCCTTTCCTATTTCCGCAAGATGCAGCTTGTGATCCTCCCGCAGGCGCTGAAGATCGTGATACCTCCCACGGTCAATACGTTTATATCGATGCTCAAAGACACCTCGCTTGTGATCGTCATCGCGCTCTACGACCTCATGAAGACCACCCAGACGACCCTGGCAGATCCCACCTGGATGCGCTTCAGCACCGAGGCCTACCTTTTTGCGGCGGCGATCTACTTTCCTTTCTGCTTCTTCATGTCGCGCTACAGCCGCTACCTCGAACATCATCTCGGACATCGCACTACCGTCGCGCCGCAGGAGGTTGCATGACGCCATTTGAGCCCATGAATGGGATCACGCCCGAGATGGGAATTGCGCCGAGCGTTGCCGGTACCGTGTGCTTCATGGGCGAAGGACGATTCCTGGAGTCGGTGCCGCCGGGCGAGTTCTTCGCGCCGCGGAAAGACGCGAAGTCGCTGTCGTTCCTTTTTCAGATTCGCTACTGACAAGCCAAACCGGCAGCAATGCTGTCCCAAAGGAGAGACCATGACCTCAGGCAACCGCGTGCAGCAATTCGAGGCTGCCATCGGGAAAGGCAAAGATGCGTCGTTCGAGGAGTTCCGGCGCGAGGTCCGGAACGCCTACATGGACCGGACGCGGCAGGTGTATTTCATTTGGAAGAAGCTCAAGGAAATCTATCCGGAGGTGGACGCGGATCGCGTCGTGCGTGAGGCGTCGTGGGACTTCGGGGTGTACCAGGGCCGCAAGATCGCGGCCAAGGCCGGTCGGGACGATCTCGGGCCAACCGAGGTGCTCCTCGGGCAGACCTCCAAGGGCGGCATGGCCGTGTTCGACCAGGAGATCATGGAAGTCGGCGACCATCGCGCGATCAAGATCTTCCATTCCTGCCCGCACGTGGACGCCCTGAAGGAACTCGGCGCCACTCCGGCCGAGATCACCCACTTTTGCCGCGACATCCTGTCAGCCTGCGATTTCGGGATCTGCCAACCTTTCCACAACGTGGAAATCCAGTTCCCGACCACTGTCGCGGACCACACCGGCCACGGGTGTCAAATGATCATCACCCGCCGCCGACCCGAAGACGCGAACGCATAGCCCTCGGCTGGTTTCCGAGTTTCCGACGCAAACACCTCACTTGACCATAAACACAGCCTGTTCAGCCTCCTTCCCGATGATGCGGGCGCGTGCGGCGAGCGAGGGTGGGAGGGCGGTGAGGGTCGCTTCGGCGGTTTGTTGATCACGACAGCAGTCTTTGAGCACCAGGCCAAACCTGAGGCCCTCGGCGGGTGTCCAGTAGGGTAGCAGAAAAACCGGCGGAGCATCGTTGGGATAGGTCCGGAGCAGTTTTGTAGCCTCGTTGAGAGAGTTTGCCTGCAGCACCTGGAGATAGCGGCCATCTTTGGGCAGGGGATCGGTTCGGACAGGGGCGGGAGGGAATTTGATCACCTTCCCCACTTCAATGGCGTTGAAGTTGCTGATCTGTGGGTTGAGCTGCATGACGGCCTTGAGGATCTCCTGATCGAAGAAACCGTAGACTCTCCGGATCATTCGTTCCAGATTATCTCCCGGCCTGGTGGTAACCTGGCCCAGCACCTCGGGAGGTTGAAATGATACAGGAGCAGGTTGGCGGGACGGCCCGGCCATGGGCTCCTGACGCGGTGCAGGCGAAGGTGGCACGGGTTCGGACGTGCTGGCTGCCGGTTCGCTCGACTGGGCTTCGCGTGGCGGCATCAGAGGAGGAGCAGCTTCCTCGGAAGGTGCCAGGGTCGTTGCTTCGATGGGGGGGAGTGCCGTTTCATTCTGGGCGGACTCGGAGGCTGCAACAGTGGCTGGTACTCCCGGCGCAGCCGGCTCGGGTATGGTGACCGTGAGGGGCTCGGGAATCCTGGTTCGCTTAGGTGACTGAGCTTCTGGCGAGGGGAGGGCCTGGCGGACTGGAGCGCTCCTGGGCGGCCCGGTCTGGGGGAAAAAGGGCAGACGGGTATGATTGAGGGCAAAGGCGCCGAAGATGAGCAGTGCTAGCAGGCCTAGACCCAATGCGGCAGGCATCCAGGGGATGGAGACGGGCTTTCGAGGCAGCATCATGCGGGAACACCAACGCACCAGAAACCAGCCAGCCCTGGATCGATTCTGGATGATCATAGTGAGGAGAACACGGTGACTCAGGTGGATGATCCTTCGCGGATATCCTTTGGTGGCCCGGTACATGGCCCATAGCCCGGGAGTGGTGAACAGCCGGGGTTCCTTATACCCTTCCTTGGCTTGATTCAAGCGGAATTGTAGCAGCTTGCGGGTCTCTTTAAAACTGAGCGGTGCCAGGACCAGGTAGGCGTTGATTCGGTCAGCCAGGTTGGGATGGTTGTCAACGGTCTGTTGAAATTCCTCCTGGGCGAATATGATGATCTGCAGGAGTTTACGCTCGTTGGTTTCGTAATTCAGAAGCTCCCGCAGGATTTCGAGACAGAAGGGGAGCATTTTCTGTCCTTCATCGATGAGCAGGACAACGGTCCTGTCGTCTTCCAACCCTTTCTTGAACAGGTACTGCCGGATGCCTTCCTCGACCTGCCATTTGCTGTTCTCGGCCTCGGCCAGCGCGGTCAACCCGAACAAGTGCGCCAGCGAGTGCAGGAACTCTGTCGGAGTCTTGAAATCGGGATTGAAGATAAGGTGGGTTTCCAGGCTTTCGTCGGCGGCGAATTCCCGAATGAGATGGCGGCAGAGGGTGGTTTTGCCTGTTCCGATGGCGCCCACCACCACATTGAGGCCACGCCGCAGGCGGATAGCCAGTTCGAGTTTTTGGAGACAGCTGACGTGTTCCGGTGATGGGTAAAAAAACTCAGGGTCCGGCGAGTTGGAAAAAGGTTCTTTGCTGAGATTGAGCAGTTGGAAGTAGTCCATTCATTCCCCCAACAGGATCAGAAACCACCTCCGACAAAGGGCAGGGTCACCTGCTCCCGCTTGCCGGTATCCTCGACCACCACCTGCTTGGGTTCAATACTGCGGATCACGTACTTGCCGTATTCCAGGCGATCTCCCACTTGATATTGCATTCCGCTGATAATAGCCAGTCTCTTCTTATCGACTTCCATGTAGCCCGAGTAGGTGTAGGCATCCAACGGTGAGGGGGCTTTGGCGGCCTGGTGGGGTGTGGCGGATGGTGGTCGTTCGAAAAGGCTTCGCCGCCAGTCTGCTCCGGCCCGCTCCAGCGCATGACGCTGCCAACCGTTTCCGGTGTCCCGTTGCAGTTCTTCCGCAAGGTGGGCTGAGAGGCCCTGCACCTTGTCCAGATCCCGCTGCGAGGCAGTGCCGGCGTCTGGCGGGATGCGACTTGACCATGACCAATAAAGCCCGCTTAGAAAGACGGCGATGAGCAGGATGAAGACGATCCTTCCAGCGTTTATCATGGTCAGCTGTTCTTCTGCGGGTTGACGGCCACCCAGACCTTGAGTTTGAACTCTTGAACTCCCCCCATTTCCTGGATCTGGAGCTCCTCGAGGTGTTCAAGGCAGGGGAGGCTCAAGAGATCGAATAGGAATTTGCGGAGCCTGAGAAAATCCCCTTTCAGGATGACATTGATTGGCATGAACTTACGATCCTTGGTAAACGATTTGACCTCAGGTGCCACCCCGATCGCCTCCAGGCCGCTTTCCCTGGCCATTTTTTGAAATTGCAGGGGGATATCAACAACCTGTTCGAGGGAAAGGCTGCGTTGCTCAGGTGTTGGCAGGCGGTCAGAGGCATCTGGGGTCAGGCGCGCCGTGAATTCGCTGAGGATCGGGGCGAGCTCCTTTTGCTGGGCCAGGCAGACCTTGAGCGCCGCAGTTTCGGCATCCAGTTGCTGGATGGATGCCTGTAGCGGGTGCAGCGCAAACACGACCAGCAGCAGGATGCCAACACTCCCGAGCAGCCCAAAAACCAGCCCCCTGAGGGCGATGGGCAAGGACTTCGCGAACGGCACTTCATCCCCCATGTCCCAATCCCATTCGCAAGAAGAAGTGAAGCACCTCCCCGACCTCCTGGGTGATTTCCAGCGCGCTCTGGTGGACTGCAGGATCCACGAACAGAGGCGAAGCTCCGAGGCGCATCAGGTAATGGGCGAGAGCAGTCTCGGTGCTGAGACTGTCGCCGTCGATGATTCCCTCGATCACCAAGCTGCGCGAAACACTCTTGATCTGGGCCGAACCGAGGTTTCTGCCGGCAGAATCGGGAAGCCCTCCAAAATCGGCCATGATGCTCAAGAGGCGGATGCTGCCCGGAGTCAACGCCGAGAGTTCGCTCAGAACGGCAAGGCTCAGATATTTCTCAGCCTTGGCCTTGAGCGTCTGCTGTCGGACCTGGACTTTGGAGGCCATTGCCGTGAGCCGTTCCGAGCTGGCAGCGGGGTTGAACCGCGCCATCTCGTGCTGCAGCTGTGTCAGTTCGCCGCGCTTCTGGTTCCGAACATGATCCTGTTGGATAAATAGGCCGCCAATGCTCAGAGCAATGATCACCAGGGCCCAGAGCAGCGAACGATTGAGGCGCGCCAGGGCAGCTTTCTGAGCTTTTTGGGCGAAAGGACAGACCAGGTTGGGGGTGTGGGCATTGCTGGAAAGAGCCAATCCCATGGTAGAGGTGAAGACCGCCCGCTCGGCTAGAGCTTGCGGCGGCCTCACCGTGGACAGATGAGGATTGGCGGGGTTCAGAAGGTCCAGCGCTACGATTTTGACGCCTAGCCTCTGGCCGAGATGGTTGCAGAGGGATTTGCCCAGAGTGGCGGGTTCCGCCAGAAATAGCTTGTGGATCGGATCACCCTTTCCTGGTCCGCAGTGATATTGGAAAAGCGCTTCGATCTCGTCGGCAAGTTTTGCCAGGGCCGGATCGGCCATACTTAACTGCCGATCATCGTCCTCGGACTCGGAGGTTGCTGCGGGTGCCAGCTGTTCCGTTCCGATTTCGATGGGTTTTGTCAGGATCAGATTCTCTTTCCAGAAGACGCTGATGCGGGAAGCCCTCTGGCCAAGCTGAAGAACAGCATAGGCGAGGGTGCCTGAAGTCGATACCCAGTGGGACCGGAACAGGTTCTGAAGCACAAACGGGGCGATGGTCAACCCGGCCAGTTCCAAGCCACTCCTGGCGAACAACTCCTTCCTTTCCTTGATCGCGCGCCGCGGTGCGGTATAGGCCATGACCCAGATCTTGCTGTCAGCTTCCGGGGGAACCTGCCCCTGCACTTCGAAATCGAAAAAAGTCTCAGCTTCATCGAACCTCAGCTCCTTCCTGGCCACCCAATAGACGGCTTGAGCCAGCTTACCTCTGGCGGCTTTTGCCGGGATGCGTATCTGCCGAAGTTCGCCCTCGGTGGAGGACAAACTGGACCAGAGACTGACTCGCTTCAAGGAGCCGGAAAAATCGAGGACAACCGACCTGAGAAATTCACAAAAAGGCGGACTGCCCAATGGCATAGTGGGTTCAACCGGGATCCGCCGATAGTCAAGCAGCCTGTGGCGGGATGGTGACAGGGGGAGCACCTTGACCAGATCCACGTGGGTGGAGCCAACCTCGAGGCCTACGACCAACCGTTTACGGAAAACCGGAAGGTGCTGGAGAAATCCGCGAATCCGTTCTCCTCTGGAGAGAGAGGCCAGGACAAAGGTTTCAGAAAGATCGGCCTTTGCCGGATTCTTGCTGCGAATCACCTCGAGCAGCTTTGCGGTTGAGGAAATCTCGTCCTTAGTGGAGAAAATCGGTCTCATTCCTTAACGACCACTCATATGCTACACGGCAATCCCCGGCACAGGCTCCTGTGGCGGCACCCACGGTGCGGACGATCTTTATTCTAGCATAGAGAATCGGCGCTCGCTGCTGAAAAGCGAAAGGTGATCACAAAGTGCGTGCGAGCGCTCGACGGCGACAGGCAGACAGGCCGATATCCGGTGGTAGATGCCGAGCTGCAAGGATGCGAAAAGGGGGGATGAATGAAATCGCTGTTGCACAGACGGTGCGGCAATACTATAAAAACGTGGGTCTCCGTCAGGGTTGGAAACTCCCTGCAGGTTGATTATCAGAACAGAGAGATGTGGCATGGAACCGGCAGACGAGCGTGCCCGCCAGACCACGCGCCAGCAGCTGATGAACCTGCTGCTGCGGCGTGAACACACGGCCCTGGAGCTTTCCGCCGTCCTGAGAATCCCGCAGAAAGAGGTCTACGATCATCTGGTCCATATCCGGCGTTCGGTGGTTGCCCAGCGTATGAGGTTTCAGATCCAACCTGCCAGGTGTCTCGAATGCAATTATGTCTTTCGTAAGCGGCAGCGTCTCACCACGCCCGGACGGTGTCCCTGCTGCCGAGGGGAGCACATTCAGGATCTGAAGTACCGGATTGCTCAGCCGCCCGCCGGGGGTTGATGGAGGGAGTGATTAGTGAGCACCGTCTACGTGAAGCGGGCTGCTTACCATTACCCATCGCTGAAGCGCCAGCTGTTCGAGGTGATGGAACAGATGGGAGGGGCTTCCATCGAGAGGGGTTGCAGGGTGCTCATCAAACCGAACCTGCTTGGCCCTGCGCCGCCATCGCGGGCAATGATCACTCATCCTTTGGTGGTCAGAGGGCTGGTGGAATATGTGCTCGACCGGGGCGGCAAGGTCCAGGTTTCCGACAGTCCAGCCATGGGGACGATCGAGAAGGTCTTGAAAGAGGGCGGTATTCTGGAGGCTCTCGATGGGCTGGAGGTCACCATCAAAGAATTCAAGGAATCAATGACGGTCGAGGTGGGTGAGCCATTTCGGCAGCTCGAGATCGCCCGCGACGCCCTCGACGCCGACGTCCTGATCAACTTGCCGAAACTCAAAACCCACACCCAGATGCTGCTGACCCTCGCGGTCAAGAACTCCTTCGGATGCATTGTCGGCTTGAGGAAGCCTCAATGGCATCTGCGGGCCGGAGTCGATCGCGAGCTTTTTGCTGCGCTCCTGGTAAGGATCTGCCAGGCTGTCAAACCCCAGTTTACAGTCCTTGACGGCATCCTGGCCATGGAGGGAGAGGGGCCGGGAAAGGGCGGACAGCCAAAACAGCTGGGAATTCTGTTGGCCAGTACGGACGCGGTGACGCTCGATGCGGTCGTGTGCCACTTGCTCGGGATCCCTGAGGATGCCTTACCGACCAACCGGGTTGCCAGGCGGTGGGGATTGCTCTCTGAAACGGTGACCACCGTCGGTGATTCGTGGCAAGTCCCAGCGCTCAAACTGCCCGCGGCGACTTCGCTGGTTTTTGGGCCGTCGTTTCTGCATCCGTTCATGCGAAAGCACCTCATCCAGCGACCGGAAGTCGACCCAACCCTCTGCCGAGGCTGCGGTGACTGCCAGCGGTACTGCCCGGCACAGGCCATTTCGGTCGAGCAGAAAAAGCAGCTTGCGTTCGATTACGACCGGTGTATCCGCTGTTACTGCTGCCTCGAAGTCTGCCCCCACGGGGCGCTCAAGACGCGGCAGCCCGTGGCCGGCCGGCTCTTTACCCAGGTCATCGACTGGACTTCCCGTTGATCGTTAGGCGGCGGACGGTTGTGATCCGAAATTTTGCAGCAGCAGCTCCCAATCCCAGCCACCACCACTCAGTACATCTCTCGGCTTGCCTCAGGGCTTTCGGACGATTCCGATGACATTGGGAATTGGCCACGAAACCTGGATGTGATTGCTGCCGTCTCCGGCCGCTTGCCAGCTTCCGTGGCGCTCAATCGGACCATCTGAAGTTGCCAGATAGAGGGAAGCCTGAGGCCCCCCTTCGAGGTACATGGCGTTATGGAGAGACAGGGGAAGTTTGAGCAGGATATTGATCAGATCATGGACAGGCATCGGTTGCTGGCAGAAGATGACCAGGACCCTGTTGCTCTTGTCCATGCCGATAGCGAGCGTACTCCACCCCTCGGCCTGCGGGCTCCAGACATTCTGCTGCAGGCATGAGACCATCCTAATGCTCTGGACAAAGGTTTGATATTTTCCCCTGAGCCCCGCAAAATCCTGGCATTCCCGATCGATGACCTGAATTTCCGGCACACTGGCATCGACCGGGTTGAAGGCCAGCACGGCATTATACCTGTTCAGCCGACCGTTGTTTACGTGTTTGAAGTTCTTCATGAAACCAACACTGGTGAAGCCGTCTTTGGCGTACATTCCGGCATTGAAGGCACCGATTAGCTGGTAGTGTTCGCACCATTCTTTGATGTTTAATTTCCTGCCAGCATGCTCAGAAGCGGCCATGAGCCTGAAAGCGAATTGCTGAGGGTCGATCCGCAACACGAGAATTTTGTTGCTTCCCACGACCGGTTTTGAACCGGGATCGAATTCCCCTATCATCAAGCCTTTTTCGATTTGGCGCCATGGTCCGGCACTGGTCTCCGCCCGGGTTGCTGCACCTGTCACCGCAAGGAGCAAGAGCAGGGCCACCGTAAGGAACGTGATGGAACTCGATCCTTTCCGGAACAGGGTCCCGTTCATCAGCCCTGCATTCCGCGGCAGAACCCGCCGTGTACCCCAACCCTCATTCCTCTTCAAGCGCTGCTGCTTCAACCGTCACCTCGTCACTGTCCCTGGTCCGACACAATCAGTCCAGCCGGCAGAGCTTCGCCAAAAATCCAGGCCCTTTCCTGGGAAAACAAGGTGGCCTCGGGATGGGTCAGGAGCTCTTGATAGCGCTCGGCCTGGGGCAACGGCTGCAACCATGCCGACAGTTGCTCGGTGTCCTCAAGCGGGAGGTCGCGAGCGCGGTCGCCGGTTTTGCGACAGAGATGCACCAGCGTCCGAGCCAGGCCATCGTTGGCTTCGAGAGCCGCTCCGAGAAGGGTGTGGAGCCACAAGGAGACTTCCTCCCTGGGAATGACCTGGTCGAGTGGGCCGTAGAAAGGAATTCTAGCCCCGAGCCTCCCCAGCGCCCACAGTTCCTGGGCCTTGGGTCGGCCTTTCATGATCTTCTCGAGGAGCCGGCGGCCCAGTTCAGCCTTACTGGCAGCCGGCAGATATTCAAAATTGGCCAGTGCCATCCAGATTTCGAGTTCCTCCTGACGACTCAAGCCGGTGATGCTCTTCGAATTCGACTTCTTTTTCTTCTTGTCGCCAACCAGTAGTGTCGGCAAGAGATTTTGGCAGATATGCCGTTGTTGACCGGCGGTCAGTCCGCCTGCCACCCGCCGCCAGAAAACCCACCATTCTGAGCGGCACTGGGCCTGCCTGGGGAAGTGGAGCCCCTGGGGGTAGACTTTCCAGAGCTCTTTCATACGCCAGTCATCGAGGGGTGCGCCAAACCCGGGTCTCAGACAGAAGCCGAGCAGATTCAACCAGCGGGATTCATGTTGCCAGGTAAGAGTGCGGCCCTGTTTGCATTCCCAGAAGGTATCGGCGAGCTTGCGGATGAGCGAGGTTGACCATCGGTCCTTGCCCATCTCAAAGGTTGCGGCCAGATCGCGGGTGAGTCTTTCAGGCAGGATTCGGGCTCCGGGGCCAGCTTGGCAGAAGGTCCGGCGAATACAATCCTGAGCCTGTTCTATCAGACCGGTGTCGAAGGTTTCTTCAGTCATGGGCGTGGGAGCGTCCAGGGGTGATCCCTGGTCACGGACGTCGAACTGGAGTTGCCAGCGATGAGGGCTTTGCAGTGACTGGCACCAGAGTTCGAGGGTGCCGACTTCGGTGAGGCGAATCGCGAGTTGCACCGGGAGCGTCTGTGCCGCGCTGCGGCGGCCGTAACGGAGTACGGTGCGGATAGGTGGCAGAGGGGTGATCTCGCTTTCCGAGAGGGCAACGAGATCGCCGAGACGGTCCCCGAGACGGGTAAAGGAAGTGAACAACCGAAAGCTGGCGGGCTGGTTGGCGAGCACCTCGAAGGAGGGTTGATCGAGACGGGTATCAAATCCCTCTTCGGTGCCGCGCGGGATCAGGCAGACGGCCTTCAGGGCGTCGGCGCCAGGCGGACCGGAAGCCGCTCCAGCTACTTCGACGTAGTAGGCACGTGGACTCCCGGCGCCTACTCGTACCCCCGCACCAAGTCGCACCAGACCGTAATAGGCGGCGCCCACCGCGACAGCCAGTTCGGGTCGCGGGTTGACCAGTTCGCCCGGAACCCAGTCAGTCCCGGCCTCTTGTGGGAACCAGCTGCCAACGACCTTGAGTAAGCGATTGCGTATCGATTCCGGTGTCAGGGCGCCGCCGTTGAACAGGATATAGTCGGGATAGAGGGCTGTCCGGCCGGTTTCGCTTGCCAACAGGGTCCGGCAGCGCTGCCAGAAGGCTGCCAGGTGGCGGGTGACCGCCGCATCCTGGACATAGGGAAGACCCCACTCGGTGAGGCCGGTGCGGCGGGTGCTGAGGGGGGCTTCGGTCAGGGCAACCGGCGGGAAAAAACCGTCAAGGATCAACTCTTCAACGAGCTCGAGGTTGAGGGATCCTTTGATAGTGTCAGCGATGAGTTTGCTCCCGGAACCCATGACGGTCACCGTAACCGGTTCCTTCGTGTCCCGGCCTGCCGAGAGTTGCCCTACGGGCGGTTCCAGCAGCAGTTCTTTGGCCTTCCGGCACTGGTGCCACAGTTGATGCCAGCGCCGGGAGTCGAGCTGGCCCGGTTTGCCAAGGATCTGGGCTTCGATGTGGCGGGCGAGCGAGAGATCCATGTTATCGCCGCCGAGCATCAGATGCTCTCCAACCGCGAGGCGGTCGAAGCGTAAGCCTTTGTCCCCCCTGCGGATAGCAATGACGGTAAAATCCGTGGTGCCTCCGCCGACGTCGCAGACCAGTACCACCTGACCTTCCTCCATCCAGTCTTCCCAGTCGGCTTCATGCTTGGACAGCCAGGCATAAAAGGCAGCAAGGGGTTCTTCGACGAGAATCACCCTCGGCAAACCGGCCTCGGTGGCTGCCGTCACGGTGAGTTCACGGGCGACCTCATCAAAAGACGCAGGTACCGTGAGGATGATCAGCTGTTCTTCGAGACGATACCCGCTGCGACCGCCGGCAATGGCTTCATTCCAGACTTCCCGCAGGTGCTGCAGGTAACGGGTGCTGGCCTCAACCGGAGAAATCTTGTTCACATCGGGACCCACGGCCCAGGGCAGGATCGCGGCGATACGATCTACCCCTCCGTGGCAGAGCCAGGATTTGGCGGAGGCCACCAGGCGGCCGGGAACCAAGGCTCCCTGCTCGCGGGCGAATTCACCGACTACGTAAGTCCGTTCCGAGTCCCACGGCAGGCTGGTGCTGCCTGGCGGCAGTTCATGGGGACCGGGAAGATAGAGAAAAGAGGGGAGAATCGGTCGCCGCCTCATTTCTCCCGGCGCTGTCAGCTGCGAAATCTCGAAAAACCGGATATGGCGGGAGGAGGACTCAGCACTGGTGAGATCGACGTAAGCCATGGCCGAATTGGTGGTGCCGAGGTCGATCCCGACGATATAACGATATGGCAAATCTGCAGTTTCAAAGGGAGTTTCCATGAGATCCAAGCATATCTTACAAGGGGTGAAAAGGGGGATTGAAAGCATAACTCTCCACCCCTTTGTTGTCAGCGCCAGGCGTTTACCGATTCACTCTCTCACCCAATAAACCCGCGCAACACACGAAGCATGCGATGCAGAAAGAGGAGGGGCTCCGTGTAACGGGTGTGACTTTGTCGACGGAGAAGGCAAAATGATCACAATCGGCCTGTTACCGTCATTAACCGTACTCGCGTTCGCGCAGGTTGAACTCCAGCTTCCACCGGCGCTCCTCGCTGCGCGCCACACACCAGAGTTCAAGAGTACCGACTTCGGTGAGTTTGCTCTGCAACCAGACCGGAATGATGCTTCCTCCCTCTTCCTCGGTGGTTGTTGGAAGGGCCGTTTCCATGGTGGTCACTTCTTCGATATCACCCTGCCAGTCTTGAACGATTTCACCGACCTGGTCCTGTTTGCGCACATTGGAATCGAGGAGGTGAAAGACTGCTGGTTCCCCTACCACCAAGCCAAATTCTCGCTCGCGGATTTCGGCATCGCTGCCCTCCTCCATTCCGAAGGGAACGACGCACAAGGCCTTAAGGGGAGTGGGAACGCCGGGAACGGCGGGCATGGAGCTCTCGACCCCAATGTAATAGGAGCGGGCGGTACCGCCTCGGATGCGAATCCCACGACCATGACGGGCCAGCCCGTAATACGCGGCGCCGCGAGCGACGGCCAGGTCGAGGTTGACTGAAGTCAGCTCGCGGATTTCTCCCGCGGCATGCCAGTGGCGGAGCACCGCAAGGACCCGCTGGCGAAGAACATCCGATTTCATAACGCCGCCATTGAAGAGAATGGCAGCCGGATACGCGACGGGGACTCCGGACTGACCGGGATCGCCCTGGGCCTGCCGTCCCAGGAACTTTGCAAGATGACGGGTTACAGCCGGGTCCATCTGATAGGGAAGCCCCATTTCCCGCACACCGACCTTCGGTTTGTCTTCAGGATAATCGGAAGGACCGGCTTCGGGGAAAAACCCTTCGATCAGAGCATACTCGACTTCGGCACGGGTCAGTTCGGTTCGAATAACGCCTCCGATGAGAGAGGAGCCTCGACCGAGGATCACGATCGGTTCGGATTCGAGCGTGGGATCGGCCAGAAGCCGCTCTTTGGCATTCCGCGCGCTGTGCCAGAGGCCGCGAAACTGCCAGGCATCGAGCTTGGTGCCCTTCTGTGCGAGGCGTGCCTGGACTACATAAGCCAGGGTCAGGTCCATGTTATCGCCGCCCAGGAGGAGGTGGTTACCAACCGCCACTCGCCGGAGCGTCAGTTCCCCGTCTTCTTCCGTCACCTGAATGAGGCTGAGATCGGTGGTGCCACCACCCACATCGACGACCAGGATGGATTCGCCAACATGCACGGCCTTTCGCCAGCGCTCCTTTTGCGCCTCGACCCAGGCGTAGAAGGCGGCTTGGGGTTCTTCGAGGAGGGTTATATGTTCTAGACCGGCCGCATGGGCGGCTTTGACGGTCAATTCGCGGGCCACTGCATCGAAGGACGCTGGCACGGTCAAATAGATGTCCTGGGCTTCGCAACGGGCCTCGGGACCGTCCCCTGCCATCTGGTGGTTCCAGGCATCACGCAGGTGCTTCAGAAAAGCGGCCGAGGCTTCCACCGGCGAAATGCGGCGGGTGTCCGAAGGACTGTCCCAGGGGAGGATGCTGTCCATCCGATCCACCCCGCTGTGGCACAGCCAGGATTTGGCGGATGAAACCAGACGGTTTGGGAGTTCAGCACCTCGTTTGCGGGCAAACTCACCCACGACAAAATCAAGCTGCGCATCCCAGGGAAGAGCGAGGCTTCCCGCCGGAACGTCATGGGGGCCGGGCAGCATGAGAAAAGACGGCAGGAGAGGCTGTGCCCGGACCTCACCCGGGCTCACCACCTGGGGAATGGGAAGCACCTGGATGACCGGTTCGGTCTCGTCGACATGCCGAGCCTCGGTATATGCCAATAATGAATGGGTCGTTCCCAGATCGATTCCAATAATATATTTTGCATCATTCAACAGGACCCTCCTGCTTTACAGACGAAACAACGTGGTGGCTTCTATTCCTCGATTTCCACTTCTGCCGGGGTCAGAATCCAGCCTTTTTCCTGGGGTGCAATCAAATATGGAAGGTCAACCCGGAGTACCCGCCAGCCATGATGCCGGAGCGTCCCCTTGAAGGGAGGATCACCGGCAACGTTGCCGGTCAGGCGGATAGCCTTGGGATCGAAGTTGGGTGGTACGGTGACATCCGACCCTTCCGCTTCGGTCAGGATCGGCTCAAGTTCCAGATGTTCGTCCAACGCGGCCTTACAACCCTGATGAATGCTGCGAACGGCCGCGCCGATTTGGTCATCGGAATAGGGATGCAGGTCCTCTTTGAGAAAATCGATCAGGCGACCTTCCCGTTGCAGGATGGCCAGCATCTGCACGGCGGTTTGAGGTGACGGTAGGGCTGGTTCCCGCTCACCCCTTGACGGTCCTGGCGGCAGCGCTGCAGCGGCGACTTTCGATTCGGCCAGCGCAGGGGAAGGGGAGGCTGGGGAAAGCCTATCCGGTAATCCTTCGAGCAGACGACGCCCTTGTGCCCTGAGAACCAGCCAGAGGATCAGGGTGAGCGCCAATCCCACTCCGAAAACCACCGGTGCAAGATAGTGTTCTGCTTTCCCGAGCAACCGGTCAAGGCCCGCAAATGCCGCTTGCGCTTCGGCTGGCAGACTCATGACGCCGGTCGCCATAAAAGGGTTTACCCATTCTTTGAGGGTGGTAAGGATCTGTCTCGCCATAACGTAGAAGATGACCAGCAGGATGGAATTGAGTATGAGGCAGGAAAGCAGAGGTTGTAAGGTCCACGTTCTCTTGGAATGCATACGCCGCTCCTCGACCAGAACAGGATTCATGAGACCAAATTAAGCCCGAGCTAAACAAAGCATTCTTAATCCAAAATTGCCTTAGGGACAAGGGAGGAGTTTGCTCCGAGGTGGCGCTTGGGATACCAGGAAGAGAGCTCAGAGCGCGAGTCTTTTCAGAAAAGTGGCCATGCTTTCCGACTCGGCGAGGTAATTGGCAGGGTGCCCGGTGTGGCAGGATTATGATCACAGGCGCTCTTCTGCCTAACACCAGAAACGATATGGTTGGCGACCAAGCTGTTGTCAGCCTGGGTCCTGCCGAGCACTCCCGTCCGATCGGCGACAGCAAGGTCCCTGCCTGGTCGGCTCGAGGATGCCGCATTCGGCATCCTCCGTCTTGATTTGGAGCTCCTCGCTGATCACGAACTCAAAGTTCATCTACATTCAGAATAATGTGAGTGATCTGGCAATCGCCAGTGGCAAGCTTCCTGCCGAGAAACCTGGCGTAATCGGGCCGGGCGGTGATGTCGTCGAGCTCCAACTCCAACCCTTCCACGCTCGAGTTTTCAGTCCTGACCTTGACCCCGGCTTTCAGAATGAATTGGACCTCGGTGTCGACCAGCTGTTTCAGCACCTGATTGGCCTCGCCGACTATCACTGTCACCGTCAGTGCCTCCGCATCGAGAGCAGTAATGGTCCCGGCAGCGGCAAAAAGATTGCTCTCCTGGGCCACTGTGTCATGCATCCAGGAGATGCCCTCAACGGGGGCGACAGCACCGTCAAGGGGAAGCATGATCCGTTTGACCAGGGAGGTGCCGTCAACCAGGATCCGGCCCATCACCTTCACGTAATCTCCCTGAGCGGCCACATCGGCAAGATCCAGATCAAACGCTCCCAGTTCCGCACTTTGGGCCTTGACGCGAACCATTCTGCTGATAGCAAAGGTGCTCCCGTATCCGGTCGGAAGGCGATGGGCCTTGTGGACATCCAGAGTCAGGGTCAGCGCTTGAAGGTCCAACGCGATAACAGTCCCGGCTGCCATAAAGGTTACGGTGGCTTCCTGGGGCCGTTCGTCAGTCGTGGTTCCCGGGTAATAGTCCCCCGAGCTTCCATAACGTTCGAAGCCGCCGCCATCGCTCGATCCGGGAACAGGCACTGATTTGCCATCAGCGGTCGATCCGGGTGTGGAGGTGGGGGCAGCTGCTGTTGTCGGGGTGTTGTTTCTCTGCGGTTGAGACGATCTTTCGCCAGCTTGTGCCGCTTTAGGACCCCTGTTGGTTCCTTTCTCGGAAAGCGCGCGCGAATCTTTGCTGTTGTCCGGCGAAGGGGTGGGTGACGGTGAGGAAGCCGAGTCAGAGGCTTTCACGGCGGATGGGTTCGCTGCTGCCTGGGGGCCACGACCGGTCTTCGAGATTTCTGCTGCAAGGATCAAGTCGGTTCCTGCTGTTCCCGGGACCGGTGTCGAACCTTCCGGAGGGCCGATGAGGTGCACTATCGGTGCGGTTGGGGCAGCTTCCAAGCCAACCACACTGCCTCCCTCGCGACTGGCGTTAGCCTGCTCCTGCAACTCTCCAGCTCTCCCCACACCACCAATAGTGGGGGCCAGAGCACTTTCCTTTCTTCCCGAAAGGCCTGATGCCGGGACGGTCTTTTGCAGTTGTGGGCCTTCGTGAGCGCCATCCTGAGAGGTGATTCCCAGCCGGGACGACAAGTCATTTTGAGAACCCTTGCTCTTTATCACCTCCAATGCGGCTGCAGCAATCTGGGTGTCGGCGAGGCCCTTCTTTTTTGCTATGGCGACCAGGCGCCCGAAATCCCGCTGCTCAACAGCGAAGTAGCCCTGCTCCATGCCTGTGGCCACAATCTGGTCAGCCAACTGGGGCTCGAGACAAAGCTGCTTGAGAGTCGCCAGGACTTCGGCTCCTCGTGATAGTTCCGGCAATGATGCGCTGGGGAATACTCTCGCCAGGTGCGCCAGGTCCTCCCGCGAAAGACCGCAATAGAGGGTTTCGGTGAGTCGAATGTGAAACACCGTTGCCACCGCGTCGATCTCACTCCCGCTTCCGACACCCTGGGCGAGCAGGGACCGGGTGAAGCGGTAATCATCGAGTCGTGTCTTCAGTACCAGTCCGATTCGAGAAGCAGGAACCCGTTTGGAGATTCCCTCCTCAATCTTGCTCAAAAAGGGTTCCAGGGGGAGGTTCTCTCGCTGGCATTGAGCAAGGACCGGCAGGAGATTCGCCATCCCAGCGGGTTCAACCTGCTTCTCGTAAGCCAATGCGAGCAGCCGCTTGAGGGTAGCTTCGGAAATACCGGCATCCCGTGCTTGTTGCAGACTGTTCTCGAGTCTGTCATCGGACTGCTGCGCCGAAACCGCTACCGCACCGACCAGTGTGAGCAGGATCAGGAGCAGACGCAGCAGCGCTTTTTTAAATGGCCTGGTCATGGTATTTTCCTACGATCAGAACGGCGTTTTGATTCCCAAAACCATCGTCGGCCAAAAACTCTGCCTCAGGGTCAGGGATGAGCTTTTGCCCATCGAGGATGAAAGCGTATTCGTAGCGACCGCCGGGCAAGCGAAGGATGAGCGTCCACCTGCCTTTGGCAGGATCCCGGGTCATCTCATAGCCTTTTTCCTGCCAGGCGTTGAAGGTGCCGACCACGGAGACTGAGCGGGCATCTGGCATGTTGAGGGTAAAAGTGATGGGAACGGAACCCTGCACCAGGGACATGGCGTCAGGACGGTACTCACTCTTCAACAAAAAGAACGCGCCAGCAAAGCAAACCAGGACCAAGAACGACATCAGAGAAGCCACTTGGAGGGGAGTGAACGTCAGAGACTTTGGTGATCTCGCCCATCGTAGTGACCGATACCAGAGAGGAAACCGCCTGGCTCTAACGGCACCCATTACCCCGGACAGCAGACATGCAGGGGGGGCGAGATAGGGTATCTCTCGAACCTGACGCGACAGCTGCCGGAGTGCTTCCGACTCCGCCGGGTCGAATTCAATGTCGTCAGGGCGAGGTGTTTTTGTTGCCATGGCCTTTCGACTCCAGGATTTCACGCAGTCTCTTGAGCCCTCGGTGAACCCGCATTTTGGCGCCGCTCACCGAGAGCGAAAGGGCGGCGGCAATGTCTGCCATGGGCAGTTCCTCCCGATAACGCAAAATCACCGCCTCACGATATTCCCAGGGCAGACCGGAAAGGGCGCCTTGAAGGCGCTGGGTATCCAGTTGCGTACAGATTCGCTCTTCCTCCTGCGTCACATAATCCGATTGGCTGTGCAGGTCACAGTCGTCAATGGCGACGGTTTTGTCGTTTCGCCTCTTCCGCAGAAAATTACGGGCGAGGTTTAAGGCAATGGTGTAGAGCCAAGGAAAAAAGCGCCGTCCATGGTGGAAACGATAGAGCTGTTCATAGGCCTTGATGAAGGCCTCCTGAGCAAGGTCGGCAGCATCCTCCCGGGACCCGGTCATGCGGAAAATCATATTGAAGATGGGTTGCTGATAAGATTGAATGAGCATGGCATATGCATTCACGTTACCATCCAAAACGGCTGAGATTATTTCTTGTTCCTCTATTTGATTCATTTGAGGTTGTTTTCTTTCGCTTGATTGCAGCCGTCTCCTCTTCTATACAAATCAGTAACAGCGTGGGTCACACCTCATTCGATCACCAGCACTGAATTCCTCGCCCCAAAACCGTCGTCTTCTGCCAGGGGGGTTCCCGGATCCTCCCGCCAGAGATGACCATCAATGATCAATACATACTGATAACGGCCGGGTGTCAAAGTGACGGCAAGCGACCATCTGTCACCCTGCTTTCGCATGCAGTTCCGGTGTTCCGACCACGCGTTGAAGCTGCCCGCAACACAAACCGACGCTGCCCGGTCATCAATGTAGGCAAAGCGAACCGTTGTTCCCGTCGAATTTCTCACCGGCCCTTCCTCCTGCCACCAGGGGGCACAGCAATAGATGAGGAACAAGGCCAGGCAAGTGAATGGGACCAGGAGCAGCATCCTGATCGTCCTCTTCTCTCTTGCTGTTGCTGGCGATACCGGTTCCATCTTATGCGTGCTTCCCGTTCCATAAACGCAGCAGAAAAGACCACATCGCCGCAGGCAAGACAGTACGGGGCGATCAGGTCTGAAAAAGTCAGCATCGGGTGTCCCGGCCCGTCGCAATACGCTGCTTCCGGCCGCCGGACTTTATCAACACTAGCATCAACCGGGGGTACGTGGCAACCACTAAGGAACTGTCCAGGATATCGGGTGCTCATTTCAGCCTCTTGTGAAACAAGGGATGACAGCGCAAAAAGAAATCGTTTTTGTGTCTCACAGATTGGAAATGCCAGATAGGGGACACGCGGCGACCGATTAGTGCTAGTGCGATCATCCAAGTGGCCGGTTGAGGGAATGGGAGCAGGTCAGTAGTAGGCAAAATTCACCACCTGCCAAGGCACTGCCGTTGCAGGAAAGTCGCTGGTATCGGGGTAGGCCGCGAACTCGAGAGGCTCGCGCGAGCAGTGCTCATGATCGCATCCGCTGCAGGCCGAGAATAAGGCTCCCCCGTGTCTTTTGCTTGAAGGTGCTTTGGAATTCAACAATGAAAATCAACGCACTGCAGGCCAGCGAATCAGCCAGCCATTCCGTACTATCGAGCCGCAGGGGGGCAAAAGCGCGGCACTTCCGACAGGAAAATCCGGCCCATTTCTTCTTGATGGCTTTCTCAAGACAACTTTCATAATGGGTGCACATGACTCTTCGTTCGACTCGTGACGGTGTGGTGGTGACCCGTGATACAATGGGATTCGCGCGTTTTGCCATACTTGAAGCATCCTCTCAGGCTGCGTTGACCTTCAGCTCAGGTTACCAGATCATCTCCTTCCCATTTCATATACAGAGGCTGCCCACTGGTCGTCACACGGCTTCCGGATTATTTTTTTCAAATGCGGGGCGCACTCAGGAACCATTACGGATGGACAGGAGCCGGCGGATAATCCATAATCGGTGAGGTCAGGCAGGGTGCTCTTGGGAGTATGAAGAGCAGACAGAAGACCATTAACTGGGGAGGAATACACGATGCGCAGAAAAGAACACCGTCATTGTTTGAGAGGCAGAGCATTTTGGGGGACGCTGCTCGTGAGTGTCTTGATGGTTGTGACGGGCACTTTTGGCCTGAGCGGATGCTCACAGGGAGGAGCATCATCCACCCTTCAACCTTACGCCCTCCCGTACGATCAGAAGGCCCTGGAACCGTTTATATCACAGAAAACCTTCGAATTTCACTACGGCAAGCACTATCAGGGGTATGTTGACAAGACCAACGAATTGCTGCGAGGGAGCAGCCTCGCCCAGCTTCCCCTCGAGGAGATCATGAAGCAGACGGCCACCTCCCCGGACAAGGTGGCACTCTTCAACAACGCCGCCCAGGCCTGGAACCACGAGTTCTTCTGGAAGAGCCTGAAGCCCGGAGGGGCCAAGCCGGGAGGGGAGTTGTTGAAGAAGATCCAGGCTTCCTTCGGCAGCCTGGACAGCCTCAAGAGACTGTTGCTGGATGCTTCCCTGGCCCAGTTCGGCAGTGGCTGGGCCTGGCTGGTGCTGGAAGGCGACACGCTGAAAGTCGTCAAGACCGGAAATGCGGATAATCCCCTTCTCCACGGTCAGGTCCCGCTGCTCACCATCGATGTCTGGGAGCATGCCTATTACCTCGACTACCAGAATCGCCGGGGAGACTATGTCAAGGCCATTATTGACAACCTGCTGAACTGGGATTTCGCTGCCGCAAACTTGCCCAAAAGCTAGGAACTATCGCTATCGGCAAAGACCATCATCCCAGTTTTCCGCTGTCACTGCCAGTCGGTTCTCGGCCGCTCTCCTATTGGAGGGCGGCCTTGAACTTCTCTGCTACCTCTCGCAGGTTACGGGTCCAGTCAGAGGCCATGGGATCGGCTGTGATGACCTGGCTGCCGAGTGCTTCGGCGATCACCGCAGCAGTGGTGGCTGAAAACTGGGGCTGCACGAAGAGGGCCTTCACCTGGTTTTTCCTGGCATGTTCAATCAGGCGCTTGAGGTCAGCAGCCCGCGGTTCTTTCCCTTCAATCTCGATGGGTATCTGCTGCAGTCCGTACGCGGAGGCAAAATAGGCCCAGGCCGGGTGGAAGACCATGACCTCCCTGCGGCCGGGCACCTCTCCGAACAGGCGCAGGAGGTCCAAATCGAGCATCGCCAGTTCGTCCAGGAACTTCCGGTAGTTCTGTTCATAAAGTGCGCGGTGCCCTGGATCGACCTGAACGAGAGCAGTGAAGATATGCCGTGCCTGGATCATCACCAGGGGAGGCGAGAGCCAGATGTGTGGGTCAAGGACTTCAAGCTGATGCTCGTGGGGGGGGGATGAGTGGTGCGCCCGCCCTGTCCCGGGTCGCTCTTCATGATGGTCGTGGGCTGCCATCGGCAATTTCTGGATTCCCGCTTCAGTATGTACGACCCGCATTTCGGGGCTGGCGGAGGCGAATTTCGGCAGCCAGACGTCCTCGAAGGGTACTCCCAGGGCGAAATAGATCTTTGATCTAGTCAGGGAAGCCATCTGCCGGGGTTTGGCATCGTAGACGTGCGGTTCCGCCCCAGGTTCGACCATCACCGTCACGGCCACCCGCTCGCCGCCGATCTTTTCCACAAAATACTGCTGCGGTTGAATGCTGACGGTAACTTCCACGGGGGCTGCACAATACGCCGGAGACAGCACCATCCAGCCAAGCACTCCCGCAATCAACCCAATGACTCCAAGAATTCTCTTCATGTCCCTTGCCTCCACCTGAAACAGTCCGCAATCTTGTGAGAAGGTTCGGCGCCATGCCAATGTGTACAGCAACACGGCAGGGCCGAACCCACACTCGTTAAGCAAGCACCGAAATACTCTTCCCTGATCATCCCTGCTCGAGGTCTCTTATGCAGGAAAGCGGCCTACTTTTGCAATCGTATGATCGACCTTTTCCTCCGGCCTGGGCGGAGAAAAAGGCCCTCTCCGGCTTCTTGTGGGCTGCCGGCCTGACTGGTGCCATGTCCGGGCCGGAGGACCCGGCTGGAAATTCTCTTTACCGGGCAGGGTGATGTGCGCTAATGTTTGGGCTCAGTCGTTGCCATCAGACCAGAAGTCAAAGGAATTAGCGATGTTGCAGCTCAGGATGGCGTTCGTTCGCCCAAAACCAGCCCCTGGGACGTTTTCCTATCGTGAAAGGATGCTGCATCTGCTCAAGGGGAACCTGGATTTTCACGGTCAAAGGAGCCTTTACGGTACCCACGGCTGGCATTCCTTCCCGGCCAAATTTCCACCCCAATTGCCAAGGTCGTTCATAACAGAACTCACCATGCCCGGTGACCTTGTCCTCGATCCCATGATGGGCTCTGGCACAACCTTGATCGAGGCCGTTCTCTTGGGGAGAATCGGTATGGGTAGTGACATCGATCCTCTGGCGAGGCAGATGGTAGCTACCAAGCTGAGCCCGACAAGACTACACGAGGCGTACACTGCAGGGTTGCGTGTGATGAAAGGCGCCAAGGCGGCGCTTGATCAGGATGAGGCCGGACTGAGGGAGTGGCTCAGAGAACGTTTTGATGTTCCCACCCAGCGTTTTGCCGACTATTGGTTTGCCCAGCAGACGCAATTCGAACTGGCTGCCCTGAGGCGTGAGATAGAACGCATCGAAGATTCCCTGGTGCGAAGATTTCTCAGTCTGGCATTTTCGTCCATCATCATCACCAAGTCAGGGGGGGTATCCCTCGCCAAGGACCTTGCCCATACCAGACCACATCGAGTGGTGGACAAATCCCCCAATTCAGCCCTGGAGGAGTTCAAGAAGCGCGTAGAAAGAAATCAGGATAGTCTCATCCCCATCGAGAAGACAGATTTTCTGGTCACTGCGGGTGATGCTCAACACCTCCCATTTGCGAGTCAGAGCATTGATCTCATCATCACCTCGCCACCTTATGCCAGCCATGCCATCGACTACATGCGAGCACACAAGTTCTCGCTCATATGGTGCGGTCACAGCATCAGCGAACTCGCTCTGCTGAGGCGAAAGTACATTGGTGGTGATGCGGTATTGCAGGTGCCTTCCTTGTCAATGCCTCCGCATGCCTCCAGGGTGCTGTCCCGGCTTGAATCCTTGGACAGGCAGAAGGCGAGAGCCCTGCATCGTTATTATTCTGAAATGAAAGCTGTGCTGAGCGAAATGCACCGAGTGCTCAAGAGTGGGCGGGCCGCGATTGTGGTTGTCGGCACCTCACAGATGCGGGGATTGGACACGGAGACCCACACCTGCCTGGGGGAGATCGGTGAAACGGTTGGGTTTGAACTTATCCATATCGGGACAAGGCGCTTGGACCGGGACAAGAGGATGATGCCGGCACGCTGGAATATCGACGGCACGAGCCAGATTGAAGCGCGCATGCATGATGAATATGTGATCGGCTTATGCAAGCCCGAGGGGCCGAAATGAAACGGATGCAACTACTCCGACGTAAATATCACCAAGAGCTCGGTGACCAAATTATCAGGCTGGATGCGGAGGGTGTGCCCAACAATGCCGGCAAGCACAGTGCCGTCAGTGTTGCTTTGGCAAAAAACATTCTCCTGCAGATCGGTCATTCTGTGCCAAGTGTCAGGCAGTCAGGTCAAACCAGTGGGAAACTGTTTGAGCGCGTGACGGCAAGTTATCTTGAGAAAGCTTTTGCCTTTTTACAGCACCTGCGGCCAGGTCGATGGGTCTTCACTATAGGCAAGAAAATCGAAGCTTTCGAACAATATGAGCATTTGTCTTTGTTGGCTGAGACGCTCCTTGCTCACAAGGAACTGCGCGCTACTCTTGGTGATTGCCTGATCAATCCGGATATCGTTATTGGGCGTTTGCCTGTAACGGATGAAGAAGTGAACAAACGACACTGTCTTGTGGGCCATCCAATCATCGCGCAGTTCACTCCGTTGCGTTCGTGCAACTCCAAGAAACCAATACTGCATGCCAGTATTTCATGTAAATGGACCATTCGTAGCGATCGTTCGCAAAACGCACGCTCTGAAGGCCCAAATCTGATTCGGAACAGAAAAGGGAACACCCCCCATATCGTTATCGTCACTGCTGAGCCATATCCCCAACGCATTGCCTCGCCCGCCTTGGGCACCGGCGATATCGACTGTGTCTACCATTTTGCCTTGCCGGAATTGCAGGCGGCGGTGAGGGACCAGGATAGTGAACCGCTACTCGAGATGCTCGATATCCTGATAACTGGCAAGCGGTTGCGAGATATTAGCGACCTGCCGTTCGATCTGGCGGTGTAGTGACCTTCTGTGCTGGATGTTGGCTGCAAAGCCAAAACCATCCTCGCTGATGAAACCGCCAAGGGTTCATCATCCTGTCAGGGACAGACCTTTAGGAGGTCATACTGGGATCACTCATCTTCCTTGCGACGATTTTTCTTGTCAACTTTCTCGCCCGCATCATGCTCAGTCCGCTGATGCCGATCATCGAAGTCGATCTGGAACTGGACCACAGTCAAGCTGGCGGCCTTTTCCTGCTCATCGCTCTGGGCTATTTTGTGGCGCTTATGGCCTCGGGCTACGTCTCTTCGCGGATCCAACATCGTCGTACCATTGTTCTGTCTGCCGTGATGCTGGGACTGACGCTCATCGGGACCTCGTTCAGTCGTGATCTCTGGGGCGTCCGCCTTGGGATGATCATGGTCGGAGTGACGGCTGGCCTCTATTTTCCCTCGGGTATGGCCACGATCACCTCACTGTTCGCTCCCCACCACTGGGGCCGGGCCATCGGCGTTCATGAACTGGCCCCGAATCTGGCCTGTGTGGCTGCCCCGCTCCTGGTGGAATTGCTGCTGCGGTGGATATCCTGGCGCAGCAGCCTCGCTCTGACCGGTCTCATCTCCCTCCTGCTGGGAGGTGCATTTGCCTGGTTTGGCAGCGGCGGAGAGTTCAAGGGACAGGCTCCAGCCCTCACATTTCTTCGCTCTCTTTGCAGACAACCGGTTTTTTTGATCATGGTTCTGCTTTTCGGCCTTGGTATTGGGTCTACCATGGGTGTCTTCTCCATGCTGCCGCTCTTTCTGGTTTCTGAGCGAGGAATGGACCCGAACCAGGCGAATTTCCTGGTCGCCCTGTCGCGCCTTCCGACTCTGGGAACCGCTCTCCTGGGTGGCTGGCTGGCGGATCGTGTTGGGGCCGGGAAGACCCTGCCCACACTCCTGCTGGCCACCGGTACCATGACGCTCCTGGCAGGAATTGCGCCCTATCCGTGGCTTGTTCCGGTCATCGTGCTCCAGGCCATGCTGGCCGTCGGCTTCTTTGCCCCCGCTTTTGCCGTCATTTCTTCACTGAGCATGACGACGTCACGAAATCTGGTGATTTCCTTTACCGTTCCCTTTGCCTACCTGTTGGGAGCGGGGGTTGCTCCGACCCTCATCGGCCTCTGTGGCAAAGAAGGTTCTTTTGCCATCGGGATTGGCGCGTTGGGCGTGCTCCTGATCCTGGGTGGCGGGCTGGCAGGATTTCTCCGACCTCCGGCAGAGAGTGAACCGTGAGAAATGAGTGCGTTTCTGATTGATATTGAAAGCTGTCCGGATCAGAGCGCCGATGACCCGGCGAGCCATGGCGAATTGTTGATGGCGCGGGGCAGTTGGTCAACCAGGAGGGGAAATTGTTCGGCGCTCAATCCCAGTCGCGCCAGCCTTGACCTCAGCGCGTCGGTACTGAGTCGTTCCACTTCGCAGCCCGCCATGAACCGGGACATGATCAAATCGGCGAGGTGCACCAGGAGGGTCAGCTCAGGTTCGATGGTCGCCGCTTCTGGTTGATGATGGTGCAGGATGACTTCAGTAAGTGGTTCGGGGATGGACCAGCGGTTCGCCAACCAATTCCCCGCTTCGGGATGAGTGATACCGAACAGTCCCTTTTCGGCTTCAATGAGATCACCTCGAACCGTCTGGAGGGAACGATAGAACAGGGGACGTTTGGTGTGCATGGACTGATCCAGAACTGCCTTCCCGATGTCGTGCAGCAATCCGGCGGTATAGGCAAGGTCGGGCGCAATCCTGCCGGTAAAGTGCGCCAGACCCTTGGCGACGGCGGCGGTACCGCAGGCATGTTGGAAGAGCCCGCCCTTACAGAGGGAATAGCCAAGGTCGGTTTGGGAGAGGAATTCCTCCAATGCCGTTGTGAGGATGACCTGGAGGAGCCATTTCTCGCCCACCACGAAAAGCGCCCGCTCAATAGAATCCACGCGTGTTCTCAAGCCGAAGAAGACCGAATTGCAGAACCCGATCATTTTGGCGCTCATGACCTGGTCCTGCATGATTTCCTTCACCACGTCCGCATGCCGGTAGTCCTGCTCAGAGATCATGCGCAGGACCTTCAGGGCAATCTGGGGAATGGGGCGCACCTGTTTGATGGAAGCTTCAAGGTGATCGAGGTCGAGCCTTTCCGACGGCGCGGCGTCGGCGCTGTCGGTGGCAATTCCAAAAGGTTCGATGGCTGTTTCCCAGGTCTGAAGGTTCAGGCTCAAACGGCAGGTAAAGTAGCCGCCGAGTTCGCTCTGACGGGTCGGTATCTGTTCCTTGGCCAGGATCGTGGTCACGATATCGGCAGTGCGTCCGCCGATATCGAGGTTCAGGTCGAGCCGGGAAACCCTGCCTATGAGCGCGCCTCCAGCGACACAGGCTTCCAGGTGGTTCTTTCTGGCGCCCTCTGCAACCAGGCGCTCGAGAAAAAGGGGTAAACCGGTTGCAGCATAGGTTGAAGGCTGGTAGGGAGCGTCGCTTCCCGGCGGTTCGGGCAACAACAGGTGGAGCAGGCCGCCTACTCGTGCCGTACGGTCCCACAGGGCAACCCCCACACAGGTTCCCAAATCCGCCTGCAGTACCGCGGGCTTTCCTTTGCTGATCAGGTAACTGCCTGAGGGAACGAGACTGACCGGTAAATCCGAAGCCGTCCTGGACATGGTGAACCTGCCATAAGAGTTACTTTATTTTCCCCCACAGCAGCGGGAGCCCTCTATTCTCCTGGGAATGAGGCATACTACGAAGCAGGGCCAAACGCAAGGGTCACTCGATAGCCGTGTCGCGGACCGGGGATTCGATGGATGAGGGCATTCTGGTTGCAGGATCGGCATATGAATAAGAGATTGCGACGGCTTGTCGGTGATGTTATGACAATTACACGGGCTTTGGCCGTGAAGTCTCGGAGGATCAGGGAAGATTGAGGGTTGACGGGGAGTCGGCGGAAACTCAGCAGCCAGGGAGGGATTGGAATGCAGGAGCATGGGCTGCAATCAGGTACTATGGGTCTGATCTGGGTGGTGATCGGGATGATGGTCTGGGTGCTGGCAGCGGATGCTCGGGGCCAGTCGGTCGGCAGCCATGAGCCGCAATCCCTGCCCGCTGCCTCCGGGAAAGGGGGGCTTGCGGCTCAGCGCCAAAGCGCGGAACAGCGTCAGATACTCCTCAATGCGTCGCTGATCTACGCCGTGAAGAACGGGCAGATCCTCCAGGCTGATGATTTCCTCAAGCGGGGTGCCGAGCCGGACGCTGCGGACGGCGATGGCATGACCGCGTTAATGCACGCTGCGCTATTGGGGAATCGGGAACTGCTCGACCTTATGATCACCCATCATGCAGACGTGAATGCCATGGATAACAACGGCATGACCGCTCTCATGCAGGCAGCATGGGCGGGCCATGAGGAAGTGGTGGATGATCTGCTGGTGGCCGGCGCCATGTTGGACCTGAAAACGAGCCCTCATACCACCAGGATGACCAAGAGCGGGGCGAATGCGCTCATTGCCGCTGCCATCGGCGGGAATTTAGAGGTCGTTCGTTACCTCCTGGGGCAGGGCGCCAAGGTGAACGAATGCGATGCCGATGGGGAAACAGCCTTGCTGCAGGCCGCCAGGGGCGGGAATCCCAGACTGGTTGAATTGCTCCTCAGGAATGGCGCGGATTCGGAAGGCAGGGACAAATATGGGCGAACCCCGCTCATGGTTGCAGCCATTCACAACCATCAGGAAGCCGTGAGAGCGCTGCTGGCCCATGGCGCCAATCGCAAGGCAAAGGATAAAGCCGGTCTCACTGCCGGCCGGTATGCTCGCGCAATGGGTCATGAAGCGATTCATCTGTTGCTGACCCCCTGACCTTGAGTGAGCGGCTGCAGTTGATCCCCGTCGAGAAGAAGACTCACCACAGTGTGGATCTGCCGAACTGAACTGGGCGTTTTCTGGATCCGTTTCGATCCCCGTACCGCACCCGATTCCTGCTGGGAGTCGGGGATGAACCGCTTGGCTGGTATTATTCACCCGAGGCAGCAGCCGACGTGGTCTTTTTTCAGGATACCGGCTGGGTGGAATGGGATCACCATCCGTCTGTTACCAGACCGAATAGCCTTGAGGAATGGCTCCGAGTGGATTGCGTTGGCTGATGCCGGGCCGCTCGCCCGGCGAATCGGGGAGCTACTGGACAATCACGATCCCGGCCAGAGTGCCTTTGGGGACAGTATCGGCCCTGGCACTGCTGCCAATAGGATAGATGTCCCAGCCGGCCTCGGCTACCATCCTGTAGACATCGATCCCGACAGCTTCCATGGATGGTCGGGAAAGCAGAGCAAAACGGCACCGGTCGCCTCGCAAGGCCTGACAATCGGGCTGCTGACCACAGTAAGTGTGGCGACACGAGCCAGCGCCAAACCCGAAAGCCAGGTAGTGGCCGTCATAAAAGGCCATGGATTCAATGGTGCTCACCATGTGGAAGATTTCCTGGTAGGCCGCAACCCGTTCCTTGATGGTGACCTTATCCCTGACAATCACTTCGGCGGGAACCTCCTTGATAAAGAATACCGCCCACCGGTATTGCTTGAGAAGCTCCCGGAGTTCCGCCGGGGGCATGGTATGGGGCGGGCAGTGAGCCCCGGTACCATAGCCAAAGCAGCGCGGAATGCGGCACTTGAGCGTTACCCGGTCATCTACTGGAATGGCTTCCGCCTTGACCACGCGGGCCTTGGTAGCCCCCAGTTCCAGAGCCCTCTGACGATAGGCCTCGAGATCCTCCGGGAGCCTTGCCGCCTGCATGTCGACTCGGATTTTTTCGATCCTGTCGCTCATGATCATTCCTCTATAAAAAACGCCCATCCAGGAGGCGTAAGTGCCTGCCCGGATGGGCTGGTGGGATCAGCTTCAAGCTGCTCGCAACCGGTTTAATACATATCGTCCATACCGCCCATGCCACCCATACCGCCACCCGGCATCGGGGGCATGGGTTCCTTCTTCTTGGGTTTCTCGGCGATCATGGCTTCGGTGGTGAGCAGGAGCGATGCTACACTGGCCGCATTCTGCAGAGCGAAGCGCACCACTTTGGTGGGATCGATCACGCCCGCATTGCTCAGATCCTCATAGGCTTCCGTTTCGGCATTGAACCCGAAGGCGCCTTCACCGTTCTTCACCTTCTCGACAACCACGGAACCTTCGAAACCGGCGTTGTTGGCAATCTGTCGCACTGGTTCCTCGAGCGCGCGCTTGACGATGTTGAGACCAAAAGCTTCTTCACCGGTGAGTTCGAGCTTTTCCATGGTTTGGATGCAGCGCAGGAGAGCGACCCCGCCACCGGGGACAATCCCTTCCTCTACCGCTGCCCGAGTCGCATTGAGAGCATCCTCAACGCGCGCCTTCTTTTCCTTCATCTCGGTTTCGGTGGCGGCCCCCACCTTGATTACAGCGACCCCGCCAACCAGCTTGGCCAACCGCTCCTGCAGCTTTTCACGGTCGTAGTCACTGGTGGTTTCCTCAATCTGTGCCCGGATCTGCTTCACCCGCCCGGCGATAGCATCGTGAGACCCACCGCCGTCGACGATGGTGGTGTTATCCTTGTCGATGCGAACGGTCTTGGCGGTCCCGAGGTCCTTCAGGGTCACGCTTTCGAGCTTGATTCCGAGATCCTCGGAAATCATCTGGCCACCGGTGAGAATGGCGATGTCCTGGAGCATGGCCTTGCGCCGGTCGCCGAAGCCCGGCGCCTTGACGGCACAGACTTTCAGGGTCCCGCGCAGCTTGTTCACCACCAGCGTCGCGAGGGCTTCCCCTTCGACGTCTTCGGCAATGATCAAGAGCGGTTTGCCCATCTTGGCAATCTGTTCGAGGACCGGCAGCAGGTCCTTCATGCCGCTCACCTTCTTTTCGTTGATGAGAAGATAAGGTTCCTCGATCACCACTTCCATGCGTTCGGGATCGGTCACAAAATAGGGAGAGATATAGCCGCGATCAAACTGCATGCCTTCGACCACCTCGAGCGTGGTCTCCATGCTTTTGGCTTCCTCGACGGTGATCACCCCTTCTTTCCCGACTTTGTTCATGGACTCGGCAATAATATCGCCGATGGTCTGGTCGTTGTTGGCACTGATGGTCCCGACCTGGGAGATTTCCTTCTGGTCCTTGGTGGGCTTGCTGAGCTTTTTCAACTCGGCGACAGCGGCGTCAACCGCTTTTTCGATACCACGCTTGAGCGCCATGGGATTATGGCCGGCGGCAACCAGCTTCGAACCTTCACGGTAGATCGCCTGTGCCAAAATGGTGGCGGTAGTGGTGCCGTCGCCGGCGACGTCGGAAGTTTTGCTCGCCACCTCTTTGACCATCTGGGCGCCCATGTTTTCGAACTTGTCCGCCAGTTCAATTTCCTTGGCGACCGTGACACCATCTTTAGTGATTGTGGGGGAGCCCCAGGATTTATCCAGCACCACATTGCGGCCCTTGGGACCCAGAGTTACCTTGACCGCATCGGCCAAGGCGTTCACACCGGTCATGATTCTCTCCCGGGCTTCGGCAGAGTATCTGATTTCCTTTGCAGCCATAAGCCTTTATCCTCCCTTGTGAAATTGTAGGTGTGGCAGTCTTATTCGAAGATCGCCAGGATGTCATCCTCACGCATGATCAGGTGTTCCTCGCCGTCAATCTTGATTTCGGTCCCACCATATTTGCTGAATAGCACCCGGTCACCCTCTTTGATGATCAGTGGCGTCACTTTGCCATCCTCGAGAATCCGGCCCTTCCCCACGGCAATGACTTTTCCCTGTTGCGGCTTTTCCTTGGCCGTGTCGGGAATGATGATTCCCCCTACCGTCTTCTCTTCTTCCTCAAGCCGTTTCACTACTACGCGGTCATGTAATGGTCGTACCTTCATACCGAAACTCTCCTTCTCCTGTGAGCATGCTGCACCCGTGCGGTGCTTCATTGGGCGTAGTGACCGATGCTTTGCCTGGTCATGTTAGCAGTCCCTTGTGCCGAGTGCTAACGAAGGCAAAGATACTCATGGAAAGGAAAAAATCAAGACCAAACTCGGATTAATTCTCGAGCGGGGTTTCAGAAAATATTTTGCTGGAAATCCAGTGTTTTTTGGCCGTCGTAAGCCTGTCCGGCTCGAAAAACAGGAGCGCAGAGCCGGTGACTCTTTCCGGAGCGCCGCCATCCTTCATGCATTCCGGGCAGATTGTGATGGAATCGCCGCTGCTCTGGGTCAGAAGGTGTTCGACAGGTCCCACCTGATCCCCGTTTTCATCAAAGGGTCCTCCCTGGAGGCACCCGCACCCAAGGACCAAAAAGGCCACGCCAATGGCTTTGGGATTGGTAAGTTTGATGTGTTCCGCAAATCTTTGAGCCGTATCCTGTTGTTTCTCATCCATTGTCTGCCGTCTCCATGCTCGAATCGGTCTCTTCCGGTACGGTCGGAAAGGATACAGGCTTCCATCCGGCCCTCCCGCCCGGCTGCATCCCGTGCTGATTATCATATCTGGCGGCACTTGACGAACACTTAAAATGCCTCGAGCGATGGCAGTCCAAGGTGGAAAAGCGCCCGCAGGTAGGGTAGTATGCCTCCTCCAGCTTGTTTTCGATAACCCTGAGAAGGAGGCGTGCCATGATCAAGTTTTTCGTTCTGGCCTGGCTGCTGGTTTTCCTGGTACCCTTTGCGACCTCGGCGCAAAAGTATGAGAGCGATGTGTTTGAAACCTCGGAGGGTATTCTCAAGATTACCTATGTGGGGCATGGCTCGCTCATCTTCACCTTCGGTGGCAAGACGCTTTACGTGGACCCGGTAAGTCAGTATGCCGACTTTGCTCGGCTTCCCAAAGCCGACCTGGTTCTCCTCACCCATGAACATTCCGATCATCTGGATGGCAAGGCGCTTGCCCAGCTCCACACCGACAAGACCGTGCTGGTGGGCAATGAGGCCTGCGCAGCGGTGACGGAGGGGATCACCGTCATGCGCAATGGCGACCGGCAAACCCTGCTGGGACTGCCTATTGAGGCGGTGCCGGCGTATAACATTGTCCACATGCGGAGTCCCGGGCAGCCTTTCCATCCGCGGGGCAGGGGCAACGGCTATGTCGTCACGTTCGGCAATAAGCGGGTCTATGTGGCCGGAGACACGGAAAACATCCCCGAGATGGCCCAGCTCAAGAATATCGATATTGCCTTCCTGCCCATGAATCTGCCGTACACCATGACCCCTGAGATGGCGGCGGCGGCGGCCCGGAGTTTTCGGCCCAAGGTACTCTACCCCTACCACTTCGGCACTACGGACACGGCCAAGCTGCTGGAATTGCTCAAGAGCGACCCGGAGATCGAAGTGCGCATCCGGAGTTTGAGCTAGCCCCCGTTGGCCAGCGGCAGCAACCCTGCTCTGGTGGCGGTCCGGCGAAACTGAAAGATGTGCTGGAGCATGGTGTAGACGAACGGGAACGCCAACTGCCCGAATGGCCAGCAGGGCAGGGCATAGCGAACCTCGTCGGCAATGATGGTAACACCGTCCGTCTCGAGGAAGCGGTGGGTATGGATCCAGAGCCGATAGGGTCCTCGAAGCTGTTCATCGACAAAGCAATGAGGCGGGTCCCAGCGCGTGATGCGGGTTCTCCAGCCAAAGGGAATCCCGAGCAGGCGAAGGCGAAAATCGATGATGGTTCCCACAGCCATCCGAATGGGCTGGGGGGAAACGGTGCGGAAGCGCAGCTCGGGTGGGGTGATCCGTTCGAGATTGGCAGGATCGGAGAAAAAGCTGAAAACGGGCTCAATCCCCAAGGGAATCTTCATGGTAAATCTCAGCGTATGCAGCGATCTGCCTGAGAACATAGAGCCTCCGCCAGCACCGGGCAACCTGACAAACAGGGTTCCCGGCGTTTGAGGTTCTTGAAACCCGGACCATGGAGGGCAGTCAAGCCAGTCATTTCAGGTCTCGACCGATATCTCAAAGTCGGGATCATTGATGAGAGAGAAGGAGGGGACGCCTTCTTCATGAGGAAACGGGGTGCGGTTGATGAGCTCCTGGGGGAGGTCGGTCTTTTCATCAAAAATGGTAAAAGCGAAATAGAGAAGGTTGAGTCTTTCCTCATAGCGCTTCTGCAGAAGAAAAGCGTAGAGCGCTCTCATGGCCTCGGCGCGGCCCGGTGCTTCGGGATGCTTTTGCCCTGCGAGCAGGTGCACGAAATGAGGACAAGGTTCGATGAGCGATCGCACAAATGCCGGGGCAGCCATAGCGCAGATTTCTTCGTCCGGTTCGAACTGCTCGAATTCCCTGGCAAGCCTTTCCCAGTCAATCGCCCCAGCAGGGGTTCCCATGGTTGTTCCTCGATGGTTCAGGTGGTCGTCATCGTTATCCCCTATATCAGAGATGCTGCAAGGGGGCAAACGTTAGCGAGCGGTCGTCAGCAAGCTTGGGGAGCCACCGTGCCGGGCGCACCGCCCATGGGAGATGAACGAATCTCGTCAACGGGTGCGCTCGGTGCAAGACAGGGTGGAGAGGAAATCCTCAGGTTTTCTTTCAAATAGTTGGTGATTTTGGGCCTGAAATGCTAGTTTTGCAGTTCATTGAAGATTGGTGAAGCGAGGACTTATGGATACGCTCATTGCAGTGGGGATGGTCCTGAGCGTGTCGGGAGTGGGGCTTATCCTGTTTTCGACTCGAAGAAGGATCACCGAAGGCGGCCAGTCAAACACCCGTATCGAAAACCGGTGGCGCTTCGCCGGGGGCATCCTGTTGACTGTGCTGGGAGTTTTGGTACAGGCTGTGGCGGCATGCCTGTAAGGGCGATGCGGAACGGTTGATGGCGGACAGAGAATGGAGTTGCTGAGATGAAGATCGTGAGTGTCTTGGGCAGCCCGAGACCGAAGGGAAACAGTGTGCTGATGGCAGACCGCTTCTGCCGTACGGCTGAAGCAGCCGGAGCCGAGACCCAGACCTTTGCCCTGAACCGACTCAAATACCGGGGCTGTCAGGCCTGCATGACCTGCAAGACGAAGCTTGACCGCTGTGTCCTCAAGGATGATCTGCAACAGGTACTGGATGCCATCCGCGATGCCGATATCCTGGTGATGGCTTCCCCCATCTATTACGGAGAGGTGTCCAGTCAGCTGAAGGCTTTTATTGATCGAACCTTTTCCTACCTGGTTCCCGATTATGTCACCAATCCTCAGCCGAGCCGCCTCAAAGGCGGCAAAAAGCTGGTCATGATTCTCACGCAGGGAGATCCTGGAGAGGAGCTCTATGCGGATATCTTTCCCCGGTACAGGTCCTTCTTCAAATGGTATGGTTTTACGGAAAGCTATCTGCTTCGCGCCCGTGGGGTGTTAGATGCCGGCGAAGTTGAGGGATGCGGGGAAGTGATGCGGCAAGTGGAAGAACTGGCGAAAAAACTGGTTGGCTGAGGTGAATCATGAGTAGTCTGGATCCGATCTTTGCGCCGACCTCGGTGGCCGTGGTTGGGGCTTCCACTACGCCTGGCAAAGTGGGGCACGATATCTTTCTGAATATTCTAAAGAGTGACTTCCAGGGAACGCTATTTCCCGTTAATCCCAAAGCCCACGCGGTCAAATGTGTGAAAGCCTACCCATCGCTTACCGACCTTCCGGAAGCGCCTGATCTGGCAATCCTCATTGTCCCGCCAAAAGCCGCACTCGCTGCCGTCGAAGAAGCCGCAATCAAAGGTATAAAGGGCATTGTGATCGTTTCCGCCGGCTTTCGTGAGGTGGGGGAAGAGGGCCGTCACCTCGAGGAGCAGATTGCCGACCGCTGCCGGGAGGCTCACATCCGGCTGGTGGGGCCGAACTGTCTGGGAGTCATCAACCCCCATGCTTCGGTCAGGCTCAATGCCAGCTTCTCTGCGCGGATGCCATCATTCGGACACATTTCGTTCATCTCGCAGAGTGGTGCCCTGTGCACGGCAGTGCTGGATTTTGCAGCCGACCGCGAGTTCGGCTTTTCGAAGTTCATCTCCATCGGCAACAAGGCCGACGTCGATGAACTCGACCTCCTGCGCTACCTCCACCAGGATCCCTATACCGAAGTGATCATGATCTATCTCGAAGAACTGCGGCGGGGGGCGGAGTTCATCAGGACGGTCAAGGAAATCACCTCGGGAGCCCGCCCCACGCCAGTGCTGGTCATAAAATCGGGCCGGACCCAGGCCGGTGCTCAGGCAGCAGCCTCTCACACCGGCTCCCTGGCAGGCTCGGAAGGGGTCTATGAAGCCTTTTTCCAGCAATCGGGAATCATTCGCGCCAATTCCATCGAACAACTGTTCAACTACGCGGCAGCCTTTGCCAACCGGAAAATTCCCCGAGGCAACAAAGTGGCGATCGTGACCAATGCGGGTGGCCCCGGGATTGTCGCCACCGATATGACCGTTTCCTCCGGGCTTGAACTGGCCAGATTTGCCGAGGAAACGGTGGCGGCCCTCGCCAGCCATCTGCCGCCCACGGCCAATCTCAACAACCCCGTGGATGTGATCGGCGATGCGGCCCAGGATCGCTATGAGAATGCCCTGGCAGCTGTGATCAAAGACGAAGCCGTGGACGGTGCTTTGGTGATCCTCACGCCGCAATCCATGACCAATGCTCTGGCCACCGCGGAAGCCATTGCGCGGATTGCCCACCGGAGCAGCAAGCCGATCCTGTGCTGCTTTATGGGCATCTTCGATGTTTCCAAGGGGGTCAAGCATCTTCAAGAGCGGGGTATTCCGGTGTTTCGCTTTCCTGAGCATGCTGCGGAATCCTTTGCCGCCCTCTACCGATACTCACGGTGGCTGAACCGCCAGGAACTGGCGGAATTTACGTTGACTCATGCCGCTGAGCGAGCTGCTGCCATCATCCAGGAAGCGCTGGCGGATGGCCGTGACTATTTGGGCGAAGGCGAGGGAAGCGAGGTGCTCGCCTGCTATGGTATCACCACCCTTCCCATGAAACTTGCCAGGACTCGGGAAGAAGCCCGCGAATTCGCAGGTCAGATCGGTCCTAACGTAGCGCTCAAGGTTGTCTCGCCCCAGATCATCCACAAATCCGATGCCGGTGGCGTTGAGCTCAACCTCACCAGCGGTGAGGCGGTGATGGCTGCCTTCGATCGCATCCTGGAACGAGCCCGGCAATACGCTCCCAACGCTGGCATAGAAGGGGTGCTGGTGGAAAAGATGGCCGATCCGGGTCAGGAGGTGATCGTCGGAATGAGCCGCTATCGTCGCTACGGGCCGCTGGTTATGTTCGGTCTGGGGGGGATTTTTGTGGAAGTCTTCAAGGATGTTGTCTTCGGACTGGCTCCCATAGGCCGCAATGATGCCCGACAGATGATCCAGGGCATCCGGGGACTCACCATCCTCAAGGGCTACCGTGGCAAGCCGCCGTCCGACCTTGATGCTCTCGAACGGGTTCTTGTAGGAGTATCGAGCATGGTGGTGAACCATCCGGAAATCCACGAACTGGACATTAACCCCTTAATTGTGCACGAAAAAGGGAAGGGGGCTACCGCTGCGGACTGCCGCATCATTATAAAAGCCGGCGGGTCGAACGCCATCTAACTTTCCGTCATTCTGGAGCAAGCCAGGGCTGCCAGCCCCTTCCAGGCCCCGGCTTTTGCCTCTGCCATCTTGTTCAAACAGTTTGCATGGGTTTCAGGTCTTTGGCACTATCACCCCTATCCATTCAGAAAGGAGATCGACATGAAGCGTCAGCTGGCAATTGTTCTTACCGCATTGGCCGTGGTTGTTGGCACTGTCGCCGGGTCTTCTGCAGGAACCAGCCCGTTCTCCATTTTTGACGGAAGCAACCTCAACCAGATCATTAAGCGCAGCAAATTGATCGTAGGGATGGAGGTTGCTTTCTTCCCTTTTGAGTATGCCAATGAAAAGGGGGAGCCCATTGGGTTTGACGTCGAGATTGCGCAACTGGCCGCCAAGGAACTGGGGGTTGCGATCGAAATCAGGGATATGCAGTTCGCCGGGTTGATCCCCGCTCTTCAAAGCGGCAAGATCGACATGATCATCTCGGGTATGACCCGTACCCTGACCCGCGCCAAGACGGTGAGTTTCACGCAACCCTATTTTGAGACCGGCCTCTGTGCGCTGCTCAGCAAGAAACGGGCGGCCAGCCTCCAGCAGGTCCAGGAACTCAACGCCCCCGACCGGATCCTGGCGGTCAAGCTCGGCACCACCGGCGATCTCATCACCGGCAAGCTCTTCCCCAAAGCCCAGGTGAACCGGTTCAAGGAAGAAACGGCATGTGTGCGGGAGGTGGTGACAGGACGAGCCGATGCCTTTTTCTACGATCAGCTTTCCATCAGCAAACACCACAAGGAGAACCCTGACACCACCAGGGCGCTCTTGACACCATTCACCCATGAACCCTTCTCCATTGCCATCAGCAAAGGGGATGCGGATTTCCTGAACTGGCTCAACCTCTTTCTCGAAACCATCAAGGCCGATGGTCGCTATCAGGAACTGTATCAGAAATATTTCCACGAACTTCTTCCCTGATCGCCTGATGGTCTATCGCCTGGTTGTTCGGTTTCTCCTCTGGCTCGGTTTGAGTGTGAGTCTTTATCTGCTCTTTGCCGGCATCCAGTATCCCTGGAACTGGCGTGTGCCATGGGAGTACCGGCAGCTGTTTTTCATGGGGTTTTACTACACGCTGCTGGTCTCCCTTGGCTCCATCGTCATGGGATTCATGCTGGGGGTGGCCGGCGGACTCGCCCGAGTTTCTCGCAGCGTCCTGGCGCGCGAGCTGGCCACCCTCTACGTCGAAGTCTTTCGCGGCACTCCCCTGCTGGTCCAGATTTACGTTTTCTACTTCTGCATCGCGGCGGCGCTCCGCTTCGACCATGCCCTCATCATCGGCATGGTCACCCTGGCATTTTTTTCCGGGGCCTACATTTCGGAAATGGTCCGCGCCGGCATCGAATCCATCGACAAAGGGCAGGTAGAAGCTGCCAAAGCCACCGGTCTCGACGACTGGCAGACCATGCGCTATATCATCTTCCCGCAGGCCCTGAGGCGCATCATCCCACCGGTTACCGGCCAGTTCGTCTCGTTGATCAAGGATTCATCGCTCCTCTCTGTGATTTCCGTAAGAGAATTGACGAAAGCCGCCGAGGTCGTCAATGCTACGACCTTTAAGACCTTTGAGGCTTACTTACCTCTGGCGGGACTCTACCTGCTGCTCACCTACCCGCTGTCATATCTCACCCGGCGGCTGGAAAAGCGGCTGAGTCGTGAGTGAGGGCCGAACCCGCAGGCTTCCCCGGTGCCCTTCCTCACGCCACGATTGTTGACAGTGAGGAACGAGAATTGCTATAGATGGGCTGTGCTCACTTGCCATGACAGCAGCATACCACCAGCCACTCGTCACTTAACCTTCGCAGCGTAATCCCGGGCCCAGGGGGGTGTCCCCCGGATGCCCGAAATGATGAATCAACAGGTCAGGAGGAACAATTATGAAACGCATGAAGCGAAGCATTATTGTGTCATTGGCCATGATTCTGCTGCTGGCTCCAACTGTGCTGAGAGCCGGCGAAACCCTGGAGGCGGTAAAGGCCCGGGGGGTCCTCACGGTAGGGGTCAACGGTGCTCTCTTTGGTTTCAGCATGCCTGATGAAAAGGGTGCCTGGGGAGGGTTGGATGTGGAAACCGCGCGGGCGATTGCGGCCGCCGTTTTTGGGGATCCTGAAAAGGTCAAGTTTGTGACCCTGACTACGCAGACCCGGTTTACCGCGGTCCAATCGAAAGAGGTGGACGTCCTGTGCCGGAATGCCACTTGGACGCTGACCCGTGACACGGACCTGGGGTTGAATTTTGTGCAGCCCAATTATTATGACGGGCAGGGTTTTCTCGTTCCAAAAAAACTGGGGGTCAAAAGCGCGAAAGAATTGAAGGGAGCAAGTGTGTGCACCCTGCCGGGAACGACGACGGAACAGAACGTGGCCGATTATTTTCGCGCCAACAATCTGGAGATGAAACCGGTCGTTATCGAGCAGACTATTGAGCTCAACAAAGCCTTCTTTGCCGGTCGTTGTGACGTGCTGACGTCGGATGCCTCGCAATTGGCGGGCATTCGAGCTGTAGCCCCCAATCCGGACGATTACGTCATCCTCCCGGAAATCATCTCCAAAGAACCGCTTGCTCCGGTTGTTCGCCATGGCGACGAACAATGGCGGGACATTGTAAACTTTACCGTGCTTGCCATGATTGCGGCCGAAGATATGGGCATTACTTCCAAGAATGTCGATGAGATGCTCGGCAGCAAGGACCCTAACGTGCAGCGTTTTCTGGGGGTAACACCGGGCAATGGGAAGGCTTTGGGCCTGGATGAGAAATGGGCCTATCACATTGTCAAGAAGGTTGGCAACTATGGCGAAGTTTTCGAACGGAACGTGGGTGAGAAGACCAAACTTGGTCTGAAACGCGGTCTCAACGCCCAGTGGAAGGATGGCGGGTTGATGTACGCGCCTCCGTTCAAGTAGAGCCTGCCGCAGGAGCCTCGAAGGTTGCCTGATCGATTGACTTTGGTTGCGAGGAATGAGCCGATCGGTATCAGAAAGGCAGAGGGAGTTGGCAAGGCTTCCAGAAACCCAACGCATCCCGTTCTGGCATGACCCTTCGAAGCGGGCGCTGATCTACCAGGCCTTGGCCCTGGGCCTGGTATTTGTGCTCGGTTACTATCTTTTTGCCATCACTCAGGCGAATCTGCGAAGACAGTCCATTGCCACCGGTTTCAGCTTTATCGAACGGGAGGCCGGGTTCGAGATTGGCGAGCCGCTGATTTCCTATTCGTCCGCAGACACTTACGCCCGGGCTCTGCTGGTCGGGGTCTTGAACACCCTCAAGGTTTCCCTGACGGGGATGATCCTGACGCTCATTCTGGGGACTCTCGTCGGGATCGCCCGGCTGTCGAGCAATTGGCTGCTTTCCCGCCTTGCCGGTGCCTATATTGAAGTGCTTCAGAACATTCCGGTGCTGTTACAGCTCTATTTCTGGTACTCGGTCTTCCATGACAGTCTGCCCGGGCCGCGTCAGTCGCTTAATCCGGTCCCCGGCTTTTTCCTGAACAACCGAGGGTTCTATTTCCCTCTGCCGCTCGCTCATCCCGCCTATCTCCGCATGGGAATAGCGCTGGTTGTCGCAGGACTGCTCATTTCTACTCTGCACCGCTGGGCGCGAAGGCGCCAGGATCAGACAGGTCAAATCTTTCCCATATGGTCGGTGGGCAGCGGGCTGGTCATCGGCCTTCCGGCGCTTGCCTGGCTTCTGTCCGGGGCTCCCACCGATATGGATGTCCCCAGGTTGACAGGCTTCAACTTCGAAGGAGGACTCTCGGTCAGTCCTGAATTTGCGGCCCTCCTCCTGGGGTTGGTGCTGTACACCTCGGCCTTCGTGGCGGAGGTGGTTCGAGCGGGAATCCAGGCTATTTCCCGGGGGCAGACCGAGGCAGCCCTGAGCGTTGGGCTCAAGCCCAGCCAAGTGTTGACCCTGATCATTCTGCCTCAGGCTTTGAGGGTGATCATTCCGCCGCTGACCAGCCAGATGCTCAATTTGACGAAGAACAGCTCCCTTGCCGTTGCTATTGGTTACCCCGATCTCGTCTCAGTGGCCAATACAACGATCAATCAAACGGGCCAGGCCATCGAAGGAGTCGCCATCATCATGGTTGTGTACCTCTGGTTCAGCCTTGGAACCTCGGCCTTCATGAACTGGTACAATAAGAGAATGGCTTTGGTGGAAAGGTAGCGCAGTGCAGGCGATGATCGAACCTGCCGCAACTGAAGGAGTCAAACCTCCTGCCACTACCGTCGGCGTGATCGGGTGGATCAGAGGCAATCTCTGCAACAGCCTCTTCAATTCCCTGCTGACGCTGCTGATTTTGTTCGCCCTCTATCTGAGTATTCCACCCCTCATCCGGTGGACGTTGGTCAATGCCCTCTGGTCCTCCTCAGGCCAGGAATGCAAGGCAATTGATGGCGCCTGCTGGTCGGTGGTTACCCAAAACCTGCGGTTCATACTCTTTGGCTTCTATCCCTGGGACGAGCAATGGCGACCGGTTGCCAGCATCGGCATCCTGATCGGGCTGCTCTGTTACACCCGCCAGCGGAGCCATTGGAACCGCCGCCTGGCCTACCTCTGGACTGCCGGGATTGGGGTCATGGGGGTCTTGATGCATGGCGGCGTGCTGGGCCTGTCCGTGGTGGAAACCACTCAATGGAGCGGTATCTGCCTCACTTTGCTCCTGTCACTCTTTGGACTTACCGCCGCCTATCCCCTGGGAGTGCTACTGGCGCTGGGCCGCCGTTCCAAGATGCCCGCCATCAAGAGCATCTCCATTGTCTATATCGAAATGATCCGCGGGGTACCGTTGATCAGCCTGCTCTTCATGTCGTCAGTGATGTTCCCCCTGTTCCTGCCTGAAGGAATTACCGTGAATAAGATTCTACGGGCGCAGGTGGCGATCATCCTCTTCACGGCCGCCTACATCGCCGAAGTCGTGCGGGGCGGTTTGCAGGGCATCGCGCGGGGCCAATATGAGGCGGCCGAATCCCTCGGCTTGGACTACTATCTGACGATGCGCCTCATTATCCTCCCGCAGGCCCTGAAAATCGTCATCCCGCCGTCGGTCGGCATTTTGATCTCGGCCTTCAAAGATACCTCCCTGGTGGTCATCATCGGTCTGTATGATCTCATGAAAACCACTCAGGTCACCCTTGCCAATCCCGAGTGGATGGGTTTCAGTACCGAGGCCTTTATTTTCATTGCCATTCTCTATTTTGCGGGGTGTTTTTCTTTGACCAACTTCAGCCGCGACCTGGAAAGACAGCTGGAAACATGACACAGCCGGTCGCGAAAACAAATGCGAAGGGTTGAGCGGTACCCGGCAAACCCTTTGGAAAAAGCGGAGACTATGGGAGACGAAGCAATCAGTAACACCATAACAGGATCCATGATCGACCCCATCATCCAGATCACCGGGCTGCACAAGTGGTTTGGTGACCTGCACGTCCTCAATGAAATCAACCTCACCGTCGAGCGAGGCGAGCGGATCGTTATCTGCGGCCCTTCCGGATCAGGCAAATCAACCTTGATTCGGTGCATTAACCACCTGGAACAGCACCAGCGTGGACGAATCGTGGTGGACAATACGGAATTGACTAATAACCTTAAGAACATTGAAAAAATTAGAGCAGAAGTGGGGATGGTGTTCCAGCACTTCAACCTTTTTCCTCATTTGACGGTACTGGAGAACCTGACTCTGGGGCCGATCTGGGTGCGAAAGATCCCTCGGGCAGAGGCTGACGCGACCGCCATGGCTTTTCTGCAAAAGGTCCACATTGCCGATCAGGCCAGGAAGTTTCCGGGCCAGCTCTCCGGCGGCCAGCAGCAGCGGGTGGCTATTGCCCGGAGTCTGTGCATGAAGCCGAAGGTCATGCTCTTTGACGAACCGACCAGCGCCTTGGATCCCGAGATGGTGAAGGAAGTGCTCGATGTGATGATCCAGCTAGCCCACGAAGGAATGACCATGCTGGTGGTTTCCCACGAAATGGGTTTTGCCAGGAGCGTGGCCCACCGGGTGCTTTTCATGGATTACGGCCAGATTCTTGAACAGAACACGCCCGAGGAGTTTTTCAGTAATCCCCGGCACGAACGATCCAAGCTTTTCTTGAGCCAGATTTTGCATTGACGGTAGAGGAGAAGGGATGAGTGTCGAGGTGTTCGTGGCAAGACAGCCGATATTTGACTGCCATACCAGGGTCTACGCCTACGAAGTATTGTACCGTTCTACTATTCGCAATGTCAGCGACTTTTCGGACGGCGATCAGGCGACTCGAAGCGTGATTGCCAACGTCTTTCTTCACATTGGGCTGCAAAGGATCACCGGTGGGAAGAAAGCCTTCATCAATTTCACCCAAAACCTGCTCCTTGAGGAGATTCCCTTTAAACTACCAAAAGATTTGGCGGTCATCGAGATTCTGGAGGACGTCCTGCCTGAAGAGGAGCTCATCCTGGCTTGCCGGAAATTCCACGATGCCGGTTATATCCTTGCCCTGGACGACTACCTTGCCAGCAGCGAACACCTGAGCCCGTTGGTCGAGGTGGCGGACATTCTGAAAGTGGATTTCCGGAAGAATGATGACGAGGAAAAGAGGAGTATTGCCGAGAGAGTCAGGACGAGTGCGATAAGGGCTCGGCTGCTGGCAGAAAAAATCGAAACTCAAGAGGAGTTTCGGCTGGCCCGAGAATATGGCTATGAGTATTTCCAGGGGTTCTTCTTCAGCAAACCGGAAATCGTTCCAGGTCGGGATATGCCGGGCTACAAGCTGAGTTACCTGAAGATGCTCCAGGAACTGCTCCGCCAGGACCTTCAGTACGGTGCCCTCGAGGAAACCATTAAACGAGATCTTTCGCTGAGCTATAAGCTTCTGAACTACATCAACTCAGCCTATTTCGGGGTGCGCCAGCAAGTCACCTCTGTCCGTCATGCCATCATGCTGTTGGGCGAAGAAGAGGTGCGACGTTGGGGCGCGCTCGTCGTACTGAGCGGCCTGGGAAAAGACAAGCCCCAGGAACTGCTGGTTACCGCCCTGGTCAGAGCCAATTTCTGCGAAGCTCTGGCGCAGACGATGGGGTGGGAGAGCAAGCAATCAACGCTCTACCTGATCGGCCTGTTCTCCCTGCTGGATGTTTTCGTGGGCCGGCCGCTCGCCGAGATCCTGGCTGAAATGCCCCTCAGCCAGGAGATAAAGGCAGCCCTGACAGCCGACAAGAACATTTTCAGGGAGCTGCTCGATCTGGTGGTCATCTATGAGCAGGCAGAGTTCACGAGGGTCCAGGAGACGCTTGAAAGACTGAACCTCAAGCCCGAACCGGTTGCTGAACTCTATCTCGATTCCGTGGCGCACGCCGAGCGGGTGCTGGGAGTTCGGTCGGCATGAACGGGTGAGCATCTTTCAAAGAACCGCCTCACCATCTCCAAGTGCAGCCCAAACGCCAATTCCTGCGGTTCCGTCAAGATGAGGCGCTCGGTGGTCTCGTCGGTGGGGGTGAAGGGGGGGAGGTCGGTTGCAGCCAGGCTCGGCGTCAAGCCAAAGACCAGCAGGGTGGCGTCTTCCGCACTGCGTACGCCGAATTCCCTGATTTCCTCGGCGCCCACCCTGATGCCGGTTTCTTCGAACAGCTCGCGGGCAGCGGCCTGCTGCCAGGATTCACCCAGGTTGATATAGCCACCCGGAAGCGCCAGCAGGCCCTTGGCCGGTTCAATGCCCCGACGGATGACAACGAGTCCGCCAGCTGCCGGAACGAGCACCACGGCCACCGGCAGCGGGTTGCGAAAGCTCACGTTGCCGCAGCGGGCACAGCGTCTCGGCCAGGGCGCATGGCTTGGAAAAGCATGCCCGCAATAGGAACGGCGACGTGGGCTCTGCCCACCAGAACCGGATGAGTACTTCTGCCTTGTTGTACTAGCTGCTGCCGCATGATCCGCGCCAACTTTAGCGCGATTTGCCGATTGTCGTCTTTGCGATTGACAAGAATTATCAATAATTACAATTTACACGCTTTATATGATGTACTCTGGGTCGGTTCTTGCGTTGAGACCTGAGATGTACAATTGATGGAAGAAGAAACACGCAATGTCCTGACGATTGAAAAGTTGGTTGCCTACCCGAGAATGTCCAAAGCAACGCGCCATAGGCTCGCTCAGGAAGGCAGGATCCCTTGTGCGAACATCGGTCGGCAATGGCGTTTCCGGAAAGGAGCCATTGACTACTGGCTTGAGGAAACGCGAGCGAACGAGCCCTGCTCAGGAGGAGATCGTTAATGGCGGAACCACTCGCCGACAGAGTCATACGAAGAATTGGACAGGCTGCCGAGCTCTACCACCGGCTTGTCATGCTGGTGGCACCGGCCGGTGCGGGCAAGACTGCTGCGCTCCAGGATGTTCATGAGCGCACGATGGCTCCGCTGGTCAACGTCAATCTCGAGCTTTCCCGGCGCATGCTCGATCTCACCGAGCGCCAGCGGGCGTTACAGTTGCCCCGCCTCCTCGCGGAGATCGTGGGCGCATCCGCAGCCGATGTGGTTC
>Ga0255347_1000323_pt1 | contig 90488 bp, 80 predicted proteins | sample wastewater_treat_2_FD_192479 | JGI IMG/M metagenome (GOLD analysis project Ga0255347, IMG submission 192479) | Wastewater microbial communities from Lulu Island WWTP, Vancouver, Canada - plant24 | ecosystem: Engineered > WWTP > Wastewater > Unclassified | place: Canada: Vancouver, British... | reverse complement strand
TGCACGACCTTGAAGACCAGAAGGCTCTCTTGGCTAAGAAGCAGGAAGAACAGGCTGCTTTGCTAGCTCAAACTCAATCGGATGAGGAGGGTTACAATAAGCGCAAGAAGGAGCAGGAAGCTAAGCGTGCAGAGAAGGAAAAAGAGCTTGCCGAGTTGAGCCGTAGTCTTAGTAAAAACGGCCTTAGCGCGGGCGATCCATCGAAGGGCGGCTATCCACATAGCGGCGTCTGCCCAGAAAAGCAGGACCGGTACGCTGATTCGTGGGGCATGTATATCTGTGAGTGTGTAAGCTATGCTGCTTGGAAGGTTGATCAGTATTATGGCAACATGCCTTATTGGGGCGGTATCGGCAACGCTAATCAGTGGCCAACCAACGCCTATAAGGTTGGCATCCCGGTTCTCTATAGCCCTAAGGCAAACACGGTCGGCATTATGTTGAGCGGCTATTATGGTCACGCGGTTTGGATTGAGGCGGTCAGCGATGATGGTTCTCAGGTCTATATCTCTCAGTACAACGCTTGGAACGCAGCAACGAACTATACTTGGGGTGAATACTCCGAGCAGTGGGCTCCAGCCAGCAGCTTTGTATATCTAGACTTTGGCGCCTGGAATAGATAGTCCTGATTTTATCGGTGTTTTACGGTGTATAATAAACTTATGCCTAAAACAAATTCCGATACTCATAACAAGATTAAAAAAGAACACATTGTCAAAAGCAGTGCGGAGAATTCTGCAGCGAAAGATTATTACTCTAGTCCTGCTAGCGACAAGAAGATTCAGCTAACCTCTACGATTATTGCCTGTTTCGTTACCTTGGTCGTAGGCTTTGCTGTTGGTGCAAACTGGTCTTCGATTAAGACGAAGATTGGTGTCGAGCCAAGAACTGATGTTTCGAAAATTAATTTTGATAGCCTTAACGAGGTATATCAGACGCTTGCTGAAGATTACGACGGTGATCTTGATAAGCAAGCTGTCATCGATGAAGCTAAGCGTGGTCTCGTAAACGCCGCTGGCGACAAATATACCTACTTCATGACGAAGGCTGAAGCTGACGAATTTAATAAGGAACTTGAAGGCGATGTCGGCGCTGGTATTGGTGTCGAGATTGGCGAGCGTGATGGCTGGGTGAAGGTTCTTCGTACGACTGATGGTAATCCGGCTCAGAAGGCGGGTGTTTTGGCTGGCGATATTATCTACAAGGCAGACGATGAGGATATTAGTACTCTTGGCGTAGATAAGGTTGCGGAGCATCTTCGCGGCGCTGAGGGCACGAAAGTTAAGCTCACGGTTGTGCGTGATGGTGAAGAGAAGGAATTTGAACTTATTCGCGAGAAGATTAATAATGCGTCGGTATATGTTAGTTATCGCCAGGGTGGTAAGACGGCCGTTTTAACGATTTCTCGCTTCGATAGCGATACTGGTAATCTTGCTCGTGATAAAGCTAACGAGATTATCGCTAAGGGCTGCACGAAGGTTATTCTCGATCTTCGTGGCAATGGCGGCGGCTACGTGTCGGCCGCACAGGATGTGGCTTCTCTCTGGATTGACGGTGATCTCGTCGTTGAGCAGCGCTCCAAGTCTGGCCTAAATAACGATAAGATTTATGCCAAGACTGGCCGTGCAGTCTTCAAAGATATGAACACGGTGATTTTGATGAATGGTAGCAGTGCGTCTGCTTCAGAAATTGTGATCGGTGCATTGAAAGATTATGGCAAGGCGACCCTAATTGGCGAAAAGAGCTATGGTAAGGGCAGCGTCCAGGCGCTTGAGGACCTCAATGATGGCTCCGTGCTTCGTGTTACGGTTGCTAAGTGGTACACGCCAAATGGCTACAACATTAACGAAGAGGGCATCGAGCCAGACAAGGCAGTCGAGCGTACTTTTGAACAGATTAATCATAATGAAGATCCACAGCTAGACGCGGCGCTTGCATTCTAGCCATGGTATACTGTTAACAGGAAAATAAAGGAGGCAAATGGAGGAAAATCCTGAGGTGGCGCAGGCGGCAGAGAACTCAGAGGCCGTCGTGCAGACAGAAACAAAAACTGATGATCATTTCGATGTTTTTCAGTGGGCTAACAATGTAGACGAAATCAAGAATAACGTCTCGGTCGAGCTATTCTTGTTTAATAAAAACTATTCGCCATACAAGGTTCGCTACTCTGAGGCTTTGACTCAGGTTGTGAAGTCGATGTTCTTGCTCGAGGCAGTCGAGTTTATCGTTAAAGAGGCAGATAAGGGTCTCGAGATTCGCGATTATGAAACGAGCGATGGCGAAGATAAGGTTATCTACAAGATTCCGCTAGAACGCGTCGAGCGTGCAGATTCACTCATTCATCTAATCGAGCACGAATACAAGGATATCTCCTTCTTTACGGATAACGAGTTTGAATTCAAGAAGATTAAGGGTATTGTTGCTCGCTTTACTTATCCTGGCAACAGTGGCCCAGAGTCCTTCTATATTGCAAAGAATCTCGCTGCGGGCTCTGCCTTGAAAGGTAAGCTTAGCTGGGAGTTGAATGGTGAAAGCTTCGAGCCGCTAACCGCCGATATTGCAATCAAGATGCCAGAAGGTAACGAGACTGCAATTGTTGACGGTAATATCGTTATCTTCAATCAGAGCAAGTTTGAGAAGCTCTTCCAGTTTGATTACAAGTCCCAGTTGATTTCTGACCAGAAGGCTAAGGAGTTGCAGGAGGCTTATAAGCTCAGTCTCCCTGAGGGTCTTACGCTCAATGCCTTGCTCGAGGATAAGAAGCCACTTGTAAAGAAGCTTCAGAATATCGAGATTGGTGCAATGAGCCAGGATGAGCTTTTGGATTATGCTGACCAGATGCAGCTCGAGCTCATGACGGACGATCAGAGCCAGATTATTATCATGGACGACAAGGATCTCGGCATGTTTGTTAACCTCTTGAACGAAGATTACTTCGTCTCGCCAGTTAACGGCAAGCGCTATGAAATTAAGAGCAAGAAATTGCTCGACGAGCCAGAAGGCGAACCGCCACGCGGCTAATTAAACTGAAAAAATGCTCCTCCCCGCCGGGGGAGTATTTTTCTTGGAATGGTATAATATGCTTATGGTAAACGAAATTAAAAACGCACACAAAAAACTAAAAATACATGCTTTGGTTGTATCGATTGTATTGGCCGCAACCACGATCGCTCTCGGTGTTTTGAGCTTTGTAGCGGTTCTTTCTAGCGCTTTCGCAATGTCGGAAATCGAGGAAAGCCGTATGGTGGCTCGTAATTGTGGTATTTCTTCTGAGGAGACTAGCGAGAATCCGCTAGGCGAGGAAGAAATCTTGATTACGCCACAGGAAGAAGAAGCTCTCATTAATGAAAAGATTAAGAACTTTGACGGCTGTGATGCGCTCGATATGGAGGGCGATATTCTTTATGAGGTCCAGGCTCAGGCTCTGCTAACTCGTATGCATCTCACGGTTACTATCTTGCTTACTGCTACGGTAATCTCATTCCTTATCGATATCGCTTACTTCTCGACTTTGCGCCTCTCGGTTGCGAATCTCTTCAAGAAATAGCGTATAATTAGCGTGTATGTTAGTAGATTCTCACTGCCACCTGCACGATCCAGAATTTCCTCTTCCAATCGATGAGGTTTTTAAGAAGTGTCACGACAACGCCGTAGATAAGGTGATTGTTATTGGTACTTCGTCGGCCGACTCTGTTAATGCCTGCAATTTTGCGCAGCAGCATGAGGAAGCTTTCTGGACCTACGGTTACCATCCGGAGGAGTTTGATGGCGGTAAGGACAAACTTGAGCAAGAGCTAAAGGCTACGAAGGAGTATTTCTCGAAGCCGAAGTTAGTTGGAATTGGTGAAGTTGGCCTAGATTATCATTTTTCGCCAACAGATAAAATTTCGCAGATTTTCTTGCTCGAAAGCATGTTGCAGATAGCGCAGGATCTAAAATTGCCGGTCAGCTTCCACGTTCGCGACGCGTTTGAGGATTTTTGGCCGGTTTTTGATAATTTCAAGCTTCCGCCATCGGTTTTGCACTCTTATACGGACAGTGAAGAGAATATCAAACAGGCCCTGAAGCGTGACCTCTATTTTGGCGTAAATGGCATCGCGACTTTTGCTAAGATTTCCCACCCGCCACTTGAGAGAATACTGCTTGAAACAGATGCGCCCTTCTTGACACCAGCGCCATTTCGTGGTAAAATAAATGAATCAGCCTATATCTTGCAAATTGCGGAATGGGCGGCAGAATATTATAAAGTAAGTCTCGACAAAGTTGCCGATATTACGACAAAAAATGCCGAGTTTATCTATAAGATCTAGAGATATATCATGGAAGACAATTCAATGTTCAAGATTCCAATGAGCAGCAGCGTAGCTGACGTCAAAGAGGCTAAGATAAACGCTGTTGAAATTTCTTCTGCGCCATACGAAATTCAAAATCAAAACGCATCGGCCCACAATAAGGGCTTCGAATTCTATGATGAGCTAACCGCTATCTCTGAAGAGGTAATGTCATGCAGAAACGCCACTTTAGGTCGCGCGTAAATTCTTACCCGCGCCAAGACAAAGCTAGCAATCAGCGTGCCCGCATGGCGGAAGCTGAGCGCAAGCTAATCAATGCCGAGTCGGCCTTAGGTCGCATGCTTTTTGGTGAGGTTCAGCCTGGCCATCAGCGTGAATTCTTCTGCTTGCAGAAAAATGTCTGGATTTGGTACGAGGATGGCAAAACTATCCGCTACGAGGTTCGCGAAAGCGGCGTATATAAGAAGGTTGACCAGGGTCACTATGCAAAGATTTCTGGCGCCGAGCTTGAACACTTCCGCGCTGCCGCTAAAGCCTATCTGCAGCTTCTAAAAATGAATCTATATAAGGCCTAACATGATCTATCTCGACCATGCTGCGGCTACACCTCTGTCAAAGCATGCCTTCGAGGTCATGAAGCCGTATTTTGATACGGAATTTTTTAATCCTTCGGCGGCATATTTGCCTGCGCAGAAGACACGCTACGCCTATGAGGCCGCCAAAGACGAGATCGCGCACGTGATTGGCGCCAAGGGCGCCGATTTGGTGATGACCTCTGGCGCTACCGAGTCGATTAATCTCGCATTTTCGACCATTTCTAAGGATGCAAAGGTGTTAATTTCTGCAGTTGAGCATCAGGCGGTTCGTGCGTGTGCTGCGAGAACGAATAATTTTGAAGAAATCGCGGTAGACAAGAATGGCCGCGTGAAGCTGGAAGATCTCGAGAAGAAGATTTCTCCAGAAGTTGAGCTGGTTTCTGTCTGTTTGGTTAGCGGTGAGCTTGGCACGCTTCAGCCGATGAGTGATATTTCTCGCATTGTGGTTGCTGAGCGCCAGCGCCGTGCGATGGCGAGCGAAAAGCGCCCAATCTATCTTCATTGTGATGCTTCTCAGGGGCTAGGTCTCATGGAGGCAAAGGTCGCGCGCCTCGGCGTAGATTTACTTACGATTAATGCGGCTAAGGTTTACGGCCCGAAGGGCATCGGCGCGCTGTATGTCGGCCGCGGCGTTAAAGTTAATCCGCTTTCGGTTGGCGGTGGCCAGGAGATGGGTCTTCGTTCTGGTACGGAGAACGTTCCGGCTACGATTGCATTTGCGACGGCTCTAACTGACGCTGAGCGCCATTTGAGTGCCGAGCGCAAGCGTTTGCAGGGCTTAAAGCAAAAGCTCACGAAAAAGCTCGCGACAATCCCAAACATTAAGTTCCACGGCAATCAAAAAACACAGTTGCCTAGCTTTATCTCCTTCTCGGTCCCTGGCGTTGATGCAGAGCGTATTATCTTTGCGCTCGAAATGGATGAGATTTATCTTTCTACTGGTGCGGCCTGTGCAGCAAGCAAGGGCGTGAAGTCGCCTGCGCTCAAGGCGATTGGCCTAACCGACGAAGAAATCGCTGGCTCGTTGCGTATCTCGATGGGTAAGCTGAATGACGAAGAGAATATTGCGGAAGCTGGCGAAAAAATCTGCGCAGCGATCATTAATGAACAGAAGAGGTTGAACCGTGGCTAAAGTATTTCTAGGCATGTCCGGCGGTGTCGATTCGGCCGTCTCGGCTTATCTTTTACGCGAGGCTGGCCACGAGGTTGTTGGTGTCTATATGAAGAACTGGTCCAAGAATCTGCCAGGCATGAAGTGCCCATGGGCGGAGGATTTGGCCGATGCTAAGCGTACGGCGGTGCGCCTTGGCTTGGATTTTCGTGTCTTCGATTTCGAGTCCGAATATAAGCAGAAAGTCGTCGATTATATGATCGAGGAGTATAAGAAGGGCAACACGCCAAATCCGGACATCATGTGCAATCAGGAAATTAAGTTCAAACTCTTCGCTGAGACTGCTTTTGAGCAGGGTGCTGAGATGATTGCGACTGGGCACTATGCTCAAACTGATGGCAAAAATCTCCTTCGCGCTGTTGACGAAAATAAGGATCAGACTTATTTCTTATATCGTATTTCAGCTGATGTGATTCCAAAAATTATCTTCCCGGTCGGCGGCATGAATAAGCCGGATGTAAAGAAGCTTGCTGAAGAGGTTGGTTTGACGGTTGCACATAAGTCTGAATCGATGGGTGTCTGCTTCGTGGGTGAGGCGAATATTAAAGATTTCTTAGGTGAATTTGTCGAAACTAAACCGGGCGAGATTCGCGAGCTTGAGTCGGATAAGGTGCTCGGTTTGCATGACGGCGCAATTTTCTATACTCTTGGTCAGCGCCACGGCCTCGGCATTAAGACGGGCTTGCCATACTATGTCGTTAAAAAGGACATGGATAAAAATATCGTCTACGTTTCGCAAAATTTGAACTCACTCTCGCTCTGGAAGAAGGAGATTCAGCTCAAGGATATTATTATTCGCGGCGAGCATGATTTGAGTAAGCTTCAGGCGCGTATTCGCCATCGCGCTCCGCTAGTTGCCGCAAAACTTGAGGGTGACATGTTGATTTTTGATGATGAGCAGAAATCGCTCACGCCAGGCCAGAGTATCGTTTTGTATTCCGGCGATAATTGTATTGGCGGCGGTATTATTGCCTAGAATCACGCGTTCGTTTGCTACAATAAGCATATGGACAAGGCCGCAAAGAAAAACAAAAAGACTCTAACAATCGTAATTTCCGCAATCTCTGTAGTTGTATTGGCGGCGATAGCCTTGATAATCTACGCAATTAATAAGCCACAGGTGGTTAACTGCAATGATGGCCCGAATGGAACGAATTCTTGCGACGAGCCTTTGGATGACCCATGGGATGATCCTTGGGATGATCCGTACGGCCCAACCGAGAAGAAGCCGATTTTGTATCTATATCCAAAGACCGAAACGGATATTACGGTTAGCTTTGCACATCCTGAGCGCCTGACGACTAGCTATCCTAAGTTTAACGACGCCTGGAAGGTGCGCGCTACGCCAGAAGGTCTGCTGACGGATGCGAGCGGCAATAAGTTCTATGCGCTTTATTGGGAAGCCGAGAGTAATTTCCGCCCAGATCAAAGCACGGCATTCTACGTCGAGAAAGATGACGCAATTGATTTTCTCCAGGATAAGCTGTCGGAAATTGGCCTGAATGATCACGAGCGCAACGAGTTCATGCTCTACTGGCTGCCAATTCTTGAGGAGAACGAGAAGAGCCTAGTTCGCTTTGCCTATACCGAAGAACTTCAGGCGGATAATGCTGTTAAAATCTCGCCAGCACCAGATTCTTTCTTGCGCGTGCATATCTATGTTGAGAAGGTGAGTGCTAACCCGAATCTACCAGAACCAACGCTTTCGCACTTCGAGCGTAAGGGTTTTACGGCGGTTGAATGGGGCGGCGTAACAGATTAGCAAATTGACGAAAATACCAAAATATGATATAATAGAGGGATGTTCTAAGCATTCCTCTTTTTTGAATGTTCAGAATAAATGATCTTTAGGAGTTGGTTTTTATGCTATCATTCGCAGTAAACATTGTTCCGACCTCAGATTTACCTATCGTTGCAGCGGCAACTGCTTTTATTGGGCTGAACAGAGATGAAGACATCTCAGTGTCGCTCGACAAAGATCTGGGCCAGAACATACTTGTTACATCTACAAATCCGGCAGGAATGCTATTTCCCGAAGGATGGTATGTGGCAAAATCTTGCTTCCGCAACAAGCATCATACGGCTAAGCGCTATTACGACGAGATGTATATTTGCAAAACCCCTAACATTCGCACTACTTGGGACGAGACAAATAATTCCGGTAATGCGCGCTGGGTTAAAGGTAGTGAGTTTACTGAACTGCAGTTTGCAAAGACGATGGCCGCAATGAATCCTTGTTTTGATGCTCAGATTAACGATGGCGCCGTAACGCTCGTTCGTCGCTCTGGGCAGCTTATTCCGTCGGTAGTATACTGCATTGGGGGATGGAGATTGGGGCAGAGTGCGTTCTTGAATAAGGATGACCCGTCAAAGTCTGTTGCTGTAAGAATTTAACTCGAATCCCTCTTGCTTCGGCAAGGGGGATTTTTGCTGCTCTAAGCATTCGCCATATCTGTAAAATTATGTTAAAATATTCGACATGAAAGCAAGTGAAGTCCGTCAAAAATATCTAGAGTTTATGAAAAGTAAAGGTCATGTGCAGATTGCGCCGGCCGCCTTGGTTCTTGAAAACGATCCAACTACGCTTTTTACGGGCTCTGGTATGCAGCCGCTCATGCCTTATCTTTTGGGTCAGAAGCACGAAGACGGTACTCGCTTGACCAACTCTCAGCCATGTCTCCGCTTGCAGGACATCGATGATATTGGCGACCCTCGCCACTCGACTGTCTTTGAGATGCTTGGCAACTGGTCACTTGGTGACTACTTTAAGGAAGAGCAGATTCGCAACTTCTTCACTTTCTTAACGAAGGAAGTCGGCTTGGATCCAAGTAAAATTTACGTCACTTGTTTTATTGGTTCTGAGAAGTATGGCATTCCACGCGATGACGAGGCTGCTGCAATTTGGCAGAAGGTTTTTGCCGAGGCTGGTATCGAGGCTAAGATTGCCGAGATTGATACCGCAGAGAATGGCGACAAGCGCGGCATTAAAGAAGGTGAACGTATCTTCTTCTATAACGATAAGGAAAACTGGTGGTCTCGTGGTGGCGGTATTGAGACGACCCCTATTGGCGACCCATGTGGTCCAGACTCTGAGGTCTTCTATGATTTCGGTGAAGATAAGCAGGATATCGAGAAATATGGCCAGAGCCATCCGGCATCTGATGGTGCGCGCTTTATGGAAATCGGCAACCAAGTTTTCATGCAGTATCGCCGCAAAGAGGACGGCACTTTTGAAGAGCTCGAGCAGAAGAACGTTGATTTTGGCTCCGGCCTAGAGCGCGTTACGGCTGCAAGTATTGATTCCTTCGATATCTTCCAGATTTCGCTTTTGAAGCCGATTATCGATAAGCTAGCTGAGATTTCTGGCAAGAGCTACGAGGCTAACACTTCCGAGATGCGCATTATTGCAGATCATCTACGCGGTGCATATCTTTTGACTGCACAGGGTCTCGCACCGAGCAACAAGCAGCACGGTTATGCACTCCGCCGCATTATTCGCCGCGCAATTTTGAAGGCTTTGAACCTTGGCATTGAGCAGAACTTCCTCGAGAGTGTTTTGCCGATTATTGCTGAGAATTACAAGGATTTGCCAGATAGCATTTTGACACATCGTGACGAAGTTTTGGCTGTTTTGAGCAAGGAAGAGCAGGCTTTCCGCCGCACACTTAACCGCGGTATGAAGGAGCTCGCAAAGCTTAAGAAGGACGGCTTGACTGGTAGGGAGCTCTTTATGCTTCAGGATACCTACGGCTTCCCAATGGAGCTTTCAGTCGAGGAAGCTTATCGTCAGGATATTCAGTTGAGCGAGAACTGGCGCGCTGAGTTTGACGCCGCTTTGGAAGAGCAGCGCAATCGCAGCAAGACGGCAAGTAAGGGTATGTTCAAGGGCGGTCTTGAGGATCATGGCGAAATGTCGACCAAGTATCATACCGCAACGCACCTTTTGCTCGCAGCAATTCAGAAGTTGATTGATGAGAATAGCTATCAGCGCGGTTCGAACATTACGGCCGAGCGTATGCGTCTCGACTTTGCCTGCGACCATAAGTTGGAGAAAGATGAACTGCAGAAGCTCGAAGATCAGGTTAACGAATGGATTCAGGCGGACTTGCCGGTTGTTCATGATGAGTATGATAAGGCTTACGCTAAGGATACTTTGAAGGCTCACGGTAGCTTCTGGGATAAGTATCCAGAGAAGTTGACTGTTTATACGATTGGCGATTGGGATGCGCCAACCTCGCGCGAGGTTTGTGGCGGCCCGCACGTTGAGCATACTGGCGTGCTCGGCCACTTCAAGATTCAGAAGGAAGAGGCAAGCTCCGCTGGTGTCCGCAGAATTAAGGCGATTTTGGAGTAAAACTAGAGCCGCTCTGCCAAGGGGCGGCTTTTTGTTGAATTTGACTAAACCGAAAATAATGTTATTATATAGCCATGCCGAAAGGTAAATTTGCTGCGATAAGCAGTGCACATTAAGGAGGAATGGAAACAATGGATAGGTCGACAAAATATCCGATTCCAAAAGGAGACCTGAGTAAACTCTACGCGAAATTCAAGAACGAGGGCGACTGTAATATTGCTATAGTTCTGTCTCCCGAAGAGCAGGAGCGGATGGATAAGATTACTGCCACGATCGCAAAGAAGAATATCCTGAATCTTCTGTCTGAGTATTTTTCGAAGGAGGAGGCTCAGCGGCACGTAGAACAATGGATTGCGATAGCCTTCCATGAGGAGAGTCACTATTATCATGATAAGAAACGATTCTATGTCATTGAGACAAAGAATGGGTTCCTGGCTTCCGACAGGTCGTTGCTGGATCAGCAGATTACGGATTATCTGACTTCTGTAAATGCTACAAAAGAAGCAAAGGATGCATTGAAGGATGCGATAATTCTTGAGTGTAAGAAATGCTCTCAGCAGCAAAATTCATTGCTGGCCAGCCTCAGCGTAGGCTGGAGTGATAGCTCCAAATGACCATTCAAAAATGCTTTTATGCCCCCTCGTTTAATCGAGGGGTATTTTTTGTCTCAAAGATGAAGCCTAAAATACTCAAGCGATTCTATTTATATAATGTTATAATTAAAATGTCTTAAGCTATATCATTAAAGTCGGATTTTACTATGCATCGCCGATGTAAAACGGCACCGCATAGCAGAAGTTCGGCGAACAACCGATTTTTGTGATATGGCTTAAGACACCTTGCGGTGTCGTTTTTTATTAATAAAGCCGCAGAGAGGAAAAGGATGGGCGCAATAGATAAATTGCGAGATAGCGTTCCGAACGGCTTTATGCTCGAAAAAAAGAAAGAACTAATTTCAAAATCGGGAACGATTATAAACGGAAATATTCCGGAGTATATGAGGCTGTCTAAAAAAGTAGTCACTGTTTTTGCTGGCGACTCGGATGAAGAGGACGAAGAGTCAACCGTAGAAACGAAATCTGATATTCGCAGTCTAGATATGGCCAAAGAAAAATCCTCTTCTGGTCGAAGCGGCGGACATGGTTTTGTATTCAATAATAAGGGTACCGAAGAAATTATTGCTAGACTAACTGCTAGTCCAAGCGGCGATTTAAGAATTTATGATGATCTTTGTGACAAGTTATTGTTTTTGAACGAGAAAGATTCTGAACTATGGGTAGGCTACGACAGAAAGCGTTCGATTATGTCTAAAAGCACCCAAGCCATGATGAAAGAAACCGAAATACAGTACAGAACGCACGGTAGTAGGCTTCATTATCTTGTTATTGGTAAAGTCGTTTGTGATTACAGGAAAACTAATATTAAGACAGAACGAATGGTTTTTCCTCTCGCGATGTTTGAATGCGAAGGCGAAAAACAAAGTATTATCAAAAATATACAAGTAGAAGTAGAAAAATCTGGTTTTTTGAACTTTGTCCTCGACGAAGAAATACTGGATGGCGAATTAGCAAAAATAAATGGCGGAAATTCAATAGAGATAAATGGCGAGTTGCCGTCTAGATTAATAGCAATTCAGACTAAAATTGAACGAGCCAATTTTATAAACGTTGAAAATATTAAAGTAGATCCGACCTTTAGTATGGTTGGCGTAATTACGGGTTTTGAGACTGAATATCTCGATCCGGTGTGGGGTAAGTTGCTATGAGCAATATTGATAATGATGCGAAGTATAATAAGCGCACAACGATCAATGCGCTTGATCCGTCACAGAAGTATATTTTAGACAAGATTACTAGCGAAGGGCGAATTGATGATTTGTCTTTGATATATGGTCCTCCAGGAACTGGCAAGTCTCACTTGATAGTTAGCTTGCTTTTTGAACTTGCATATGCAAATAAAAAGGTTCTATTCGTAAGTCAAAACCGCGAAGCTCTCGATGTTGTTATTCGAAAGTTTAAGGATATTGATAAGAAGATGGGGGTTGGCGAGACAGACTTATCCTTCTTAGACTTATGCCTAAATCTTAGTGATCCATCGGAGAGAACGCTCAAGTATATTAGAGGACTAAAAGAAAGGTTGTACAAGAGTACGAGCCAATCGCCTAGCACGCCTGGAGTAGATAGCGGCCTTCCGTATGCATTAAGCTATCGTAATCTGGACAAAGAGGCAAACTCTGATTTCTCTTTGAAAGATGAAGAAATCGGTATTGATGAACTTCTATCTTATGGCTTGGAGTTTATTAATAGCGGAAAGAAGCTAATAAAGGTTCCGATCCGCAGGATAGATGATGTTGATGTAAGGGGTGCTTTTGCTGCGCTAAGAGATTATCGAGAAAAATCTGATAAATTTACTGATTATTGTTCTCCGTCGGATGCTTTGCGCTATATAGCTCCTGTAAATAGTGCGGTTGTCACGATAGGTAAAATTCAAGATCCCGTACAAGATATAGAAGAGGCTCTTAATTCTCTTGGCGATATTAAGAATGTGAAAATGCAAGAGCGATAATGAGATAGGCTCTATAATTAAATACTTATCCACGATAAGTGTTGTGGCTAAGGATATTGATGTAGTGGCGCTGAAAAAAGATAGTATTGCGTTCTCGGCTTGCTGTTCGGCTATTAATGAAGCTAAGATTTTGCAGTCTAGACTTATTGATACCGAGAAGCTTGATAATGATACATTGCCAAGCGAATTGATGCTTACGGATAAAGAAGATAAGATAGTTTATAATTCACTAAGCATCGATGAGCTTATTGAGCGTAGCAAAGCGCTGAGTGAAATAGAACAAATACTAAATGCAAATACTAGCGATAGCTGTTACTTTACGGATGTTGTTACTGCGTTAGTGCAAGACTGTGATCTTAGATTAAAGCTAATTTTGGGTTCGTATGGTATTGAAAAGTTTCATGCTAAGGATATTGGGGCCCTATTGCAAGAAACTAGGGAATGGCTTTCAAATGGTCTTTTGTATCGAAAGGCTTTAAGGCTCACGAGCGGTGTCCCTGACATGCTAAAGTGGCTAAATGATTCTCAGATAGAGGTTTTATGGAATGATTATAGTAAGAATCTGCAGACTACCGCAAGCGTGCTTAATAATACGGATAACACAGTTGGCTTATTAAATATAATCGCAAGCCGAGATCGCAAAACTCAAATCAAAGACAGTGTATCTAAGGCTAAGAAGATTGAGTTGGCGAATAAGGCGCTAATGTTGCTATCAGGAGATATGAAATCTCTGCTTACTGATAATAATAGCGTTGGATTCCTAAAAGAGAAAATTAAGCAATGGAAGAAAGATATAGCTATTATCGAAAAGATTATTTCTGATAATAAAATCTCTAGGAGAAAGAGTGCTGGCGAGGTTCTCGGCACTATAAACGATAATGTTAGGAACAGAAACACTATAAAAAGTATCGAGTCGCAATGCTCGCGATATCAAAAATACTTCAAATATAATGACAAAGAAGAGCTATTGAGGTTCTTGGAGAGAATAGAGGGTCTTACTAGCAAACAGATAGGTAGTTACGAGTTGGCTTTGGCATGCTATGACTTTAGTGAAGTCGGAGGTTTTGACGATGGGGAACAAGATAAACTTAGTTCGCTACAGAAGGCGATAGATAATGCACGCGAAGAGGAAGTCTATAGCGAGGAATTCTTTACGGTTGCTAAGGGAGAAAAACTATCGCAATGGGGCGCTAGGATTTGCGCTCTGCTAGATTATGAAAACCGCAATGAGCTTCAATATTATTCTGATTATAACGATTTTGTAAGAAGGCTAAGTAAAGCTCTAGGGCCATCAAATTCGACTTATCTACAGAACTACATTAACGATAAATTAGATTATGTTGATTTTGCTGAGAATATTGCTTATGATTTGATTCGTTGTACTTATGACAATATTCCTATATCTAAGATGAAAAGTTTCAATACTAAGAGCTATTTCAGTAGCTTTAGGACTAACTTAGATAAAACCAGGGATAGATTCTATAAGATGGCCTTGAATCTTATGAGCGGCGACCCAAAACGTATCGATGCTGCACGAAGGTTAGCTACGCCAAGACTATTCAAGGATCCTGGTGGCGGAGTAATGAAGAAAATTTGCGCCAATACGGATATGATAGTTGACGCCTATCCGGTTATTTTGGCTACTCCTGCCGAAGTTGCAAAATATATCGCGCCTAATAAAGAGATATTTGATTTTGTGATTTTCGATGAGGCTTCGCAGCTTCTCCCGGGTCAGGCGATCCCATCAATTTATCGCGCTAAGAAAGCCGTTATTGTGGGTGATCCGCATCAGATGCCTCCTACTAAGACAGTAGCAATTGGGGGTGCTCTTCCTGCTATTGGCCTAGATGGCGACAGCCTAAGCGATGAGCGTAGTATTTTGGATCTTGTTAAGTCGATGCAAATTGATTCTACTTATCATCTCAAAGTTCATTATCGCTCGAAGTATAATATTTTGTTCGAGCCATCGCGCCGAGCTATTTATGCTCAAGATGATATTCGCCCAATCTTTGAGGCCAAGACAACAAAGATGCCACTCTTTATTAGGGATGATCTTGGAGAGAACGAAGAGGATATATACCGAGCGATTATTGATCGAGTAAACTATTATATCGATAAAAACCCGAAGGCAACCTTCTGCATACTCTTTACTCAGAAAATAAACAAGAATATGGCAACTGAAGTAGGCTTCATGCGTTATTTAGAGAATGCGGGCGACTCGGTTAAAAGTATTGTCAATAAATGCACTAATGAAGATATTCTAATATCTACGATTACAAACTGTCAGGGTATTTCTGGTGATCATACTATTCTTTGTATACCTTACTATACTTCTCCTAGGTCTATGTTCTTCTTCCGAGCGGGAGCCGGTGCATATAAGCGTTTAAATGTTTCGATTACTCGTCAAATTGAATCGCTCGATATTATAATGGGTGATCCAAGAGCAAAATGGATTAATGTCTGTAGGACTTTGATTGATAATCCTAGTACGGAGGCAGATGTAATCTTGAGTGCTGAATTGATGGAAGGCCTACTTGAGAACGCGGGTCGACAAATCGATGAGGAATGGCTCGAAAGCGAGCTTGGAAGAAATGTTGACTATATTGATTCGCCGCTAGCGGCTGAACTCTACGAAAAACTGAGCGAATATTTACGTCAGAAATACGATGGAGGCGTACGGGTTTGGTGTGAAGTAGGATATAAAATTAGAACGCCGGATTATGAATCTAAGAAGGCAAATGATTATAATGTTGGCTACCGCATCGATTTGGGTGTTTATTCAAGAAAACACAAGAGGTTTATTCTTGGTATCGAAATGGATGGCGCTGCGTATCATACAGGCTTCTCGAAGGAATTCTCTGATGCTCAGAGGCAAATAATTCTCGAAAGCAAAGGATGGACAGTTTATCGTATTTGGTCAAAAGACTGGATTGATAATAGAGAGGCTGAATTCAATAAGCTAATACAGACAATTGACGAGATTGAATCTGAAGAGCCAGAGCCAGAAGAACAAGTCTCGGTCGTTATTCCAGAAACAACCCCTAGATTAGAAGAAATCGAAGAGGTCGGCGAGAGCGAAAAGCGGACTGGAGACGATGAGGGTCCTGAGCCTGCAGGGGAGACTCGTGAGATTGAGCATATTATGCCCGAGGGTGGCTATATGAGAGCTCGGTATTGGGTCGAACTTACAAGATATTGCACGGAGAGAAAAAGGCTCGGAAAGCCAATCGAGATTAAATGTGTGCCAAACGGAGACATCACTAAAGAAAATATAGATAGAATCCTAATGTTCCCCTATCAAAGAATGATAGTTGTAGAAGTAGGAGAGGGGTATATAATGGCAAGACCGGAAGGCTTACCGTCTCATCTGAAAATCGATAAGACGGCCATTGTGGCTTATAAGGAATAATGCAAGAATATAAAACATGTAGAGCGCAGCTCTAGGAACTGTGCTCAAAAGGGATAATTTTTTTCCGAGATAGCCTTCTGTTGATTGGTACTTTGTTGATTCTTATATTTTGGAACTATCTACAAATAAAGGTATTCTTCGGGTTTAGTGGTATTAAGATTAAAGTGTTATAATATACCTAACATGAGCATTTTGCAAAGATTTACTAATACCTCCAAAGACAATGGTGCTCAAGATGACCGCAAGGCTCCTATGAGTGCTAAGAATCCTGATGATTATTTGCTTGCTCTAGATATTGGTACCGAATATGTGAAGGCGCTTATTGCCAAGAAGAGCAAAGGCAATCTAAAGATTGTCGGCGTTGGTAAGGCGCATGAGGCTCCAACAAATATGTTTGCTGGCGCCATTGCAGATATTGAAGGTGTCGCTAAGACTTGCGAGGACGCACTAATTAAGGCCGAGGGGATGGCTGGTGTGCGCGCCAAGGAAGTGATTGTCGGTATTGCGGGCGAGCTAATTAAGGGTAATACTGCCAGCATCAAGTATCGTCGTGCTAATGCGGATAAGCCAATCACTGACGAAGAAATGACCGAAATCATCAATAAGGTCCAGAATCGTGCCGGCGAGAAGGCTCGCCGCGAGGTAGCAATCGAGACTAACAATCCGGACGTTGAGGTTCGCCTTATTAATTCTGCGCTAGTTTCCTTGCGCATCGATGGTTACAAGGTTTCTAATCCGATTGGCTTTAAGGGCAAAGAAGTGGTCGTTCAAATTTATACCGCTTTCGCGCCACTTGTTCATATTTCCGCTATTGAGCGTGTCTGCGATGAGCTTCAGCTTGACCTCGTGACGGTTGCAGTTGAGCCGTTTGCGGTTTGTCGCGCTTGTCTCGGCAATGATCTTGAGTCGAATTTCTCAGGTATTGTCATGGATATCGGTGGTGGCACTACGGATATCGCAATCGTTGATGATGGTGGCGTTGAGGGTACGAAGATGTTCTCGATTGGTGGCCGTAGCTTTACGCATCAAATCGCGACGCGCCTTGGCCTTAGCTTTGCAGAGGCTGAAAAGCTCAAGTTGCTCGCAGATAGCCCAGAAATGCCGGAAGAGCTTCGCGAGAAGTTCGAGAAGGCGGTTGAGCGCAACCTTGAGGTCTGGCAGTCTGGCGTTGAGCTCGCGATCGAAGAATTTGATCAGGTCGAAACTTTGCCAAATCAGGTCTTGCTTTGTGGTGGTGGCGCAGGTCTTAGTGCTATTTCCGAGACGCTCGCAACTAGCGACTGGTACAAAGAGCTTCCGTTCGCGCGCCGTCCAATTATTAGCCTAATTGACCCTGACGAAATTGAGGGAGTCGAAAACCGCACTGATCGCCAGCTTGACCATACCTTCATTACTGCAATGGGATTACTGCGCGTTGGTATGGATACGCTAATTGGCACGGGCGAGGATCATAGCGTAAAAGCTAAGCTTGCAAGATTATTGAAGAACTAACAAAAAACGACCCCCTCGGGGTCGCTTTTTATATCTTGAATTCCGTGTATTCGCCTGGCTTAAGGCCTGAAAGCGAATATGGGCCGAATGCCGTGCGGTGAAGCTTTACGACTTTATATCCTACCGCTTCGAAGGTTCTGCGAATCTGGCGATTGCGGCCTTCGCTCATGATGACGCGCCATTTCTTGTCACTCTTCTCGGTAAGACGCTCAAGGCCTAGCTTGCTACGCCCGTCCTGTAGATTAATGCCAAACTCGGAAATCATCTGGCGATGCAACGGTGCTAAATCGCGATCAATTTCGACTTCGTAGATTTTGATCTTATGAAAGCTTGGATGAGTCATCTTAAAGCTAAAATCGCCATCGTTGGTTAGAAGAATGATACCAGAAGAATCTTTGTCGAGGCGTCCGACACTCTTGAGGGATTGCAAATCGTGTGGAAGCAGCTCGTAAATTGTTGGTGTGTCGCCTTGGCGCTTCCTGCTACAAACGTAGCCGACTGGCTTATTGAGCGCAAAATAACGAAGCTTGGTTTCTAGAATAGTTTTACCAGAAACTAAAACTTCGTCATCTTTTGCGACGCGCGCGCCGAGAGTCGCCTTCGCGCCATTAATTAAGACTTTGCCAGCAGAAATAAGCTCATCCGCCTCTCGGCGCGAGATACCGTAGTTGGTGCTCAAAAACTTATTGAGCCTAATCTGCTCGTCCTGCATATCCTAAATATTAAAACCTAAATCGTAGCATCTGGTAAGATGACGCCGCCCTCAGACTCTTCGCCTTCCTCTTCGGAGCCTTCATCTTCTTCTGGGAGCGTGTCTGAGCTTTGGATGTTCGGGCTAAGATCCTTGATGTTCTCAGACTTCAAGAAATCCGGCAAAGCATCATTGATTTCGTCTTCTGTCAGAATATTGCCTTGTTCCTTCGCGACAATATGTTCGGCTTCGCCTGATTCGCGCAATCGCTCAGCTTCCAAAGTAATTGGATCATCGGCCAATTCGCGCGTCATTTGTGCTGCTAAAGGATTCTCGAGCTCAGATTGGTTGTTCTCGCCCTCAACAAGAAGCTGTGAGGTGAGGTCAGTCATATAGGCTGGCTGAATTGCCTCGATATTTGCTAGCTCATCGTCTTCGCTCTCTTCAAGAGAGCCAGGGTCGCCCGCATATTCTGCAGCACTCTCAACCTGTTCGCGCTCAAACTTATCGATATCGGTCGTATCGATTGGGGCGTCTTCAGACTGTTCGCGCTCGCCAAAATCGATAGGCTTCTCGGAAACTCTATCAGAGAAGTCATCGATCTTGATATCGTCTAATTCAGGCTTTTGCTTAGCAGATGCTAGGCTTTGCTTGTCATCCCTTTTGTTAGCCGGCTCGCTCGGGATATTTAGTTGTGGAGGAGTCGGCACCTTAAAAGGGTTTGATGTCTGTATCGGGGGTTCGCTTCCGTTTAATATCGCGTCCATTTCGGCTGCGAGCTTGTCGCGATCAGCATTGACATCTTCGCTAAGTGGCTGGATTACGCGTTCACCACCTGCGCTTTGCTGACCAAATTCTTCAACTGATTGACCAGGTGCATCTGTTGTCGTGAAGGCGCTAGTGCCGCCACTAATTACTGGCGTCTGAGCCTGTTCGACTGGTGCAATAGGAGGCATAGCTGCTACTTCTGGTGGGATTGGTGCCTGCATCGTTTCTGGATTCTGTGCTGGGGCTGCAGGAACTTCTACGGTTGGAGCTTCAGGAGCTGCTGCTACCTCTACTGGTGCTGGAGCTGCCGGAACCTCAACTGGAGCTGCCGGAACCTCAACTGGAGCTGTTGGAGCTGGAGCGACTGGAGCCTCGGCTGGAGCAGGGGCTGCTGGTGCTTCAGCTGGAGCTGCTGGAGCTACCGGTGCTGCTGGCGCTACAGGGGTTTCTGGGGCTACTGGTGCCTCTGGGGCAACCGGCGCTGCTTCGACTGCTGGGGCAGTCTCTACGGCAGGAGCGACCTCAACTGGTGCTGCAGGGGCTTCTACTACTGGAGTAGGGGCTGCTGGCGCCTCAACTGGCGCTGGCGCTACCGGAGCATTTGGGGTGATTGCTGCTGCCTGAGCTGCTGCGAGTGCTGCGGCTTGCTCGGCGGCTGCTTGTTCTGCTGCTGCTTCTGCTGCCTGTAGGGCTGCTTGTTCTGCGATTGCTGCAGCTGCATCTGCATCGGCTGAATTTACTTCCATGGCTGGCATTTCGGCTGCTGGAGCTGCAGGAGCGACCTCGACTGGTGCTACAGGGGCATCGGTAACAAATTGTGCGGCTGCAATTTCGGTAGGTGCAACTGGTGCTTCTGCTACTGGAGCTGGCACAACTGGCGTTTCTGCGACTGGTGCTGGAGCTGCTGAAACCTCAACTGGCGTTGGTGCTACTGGAGCTTCTGCTACGGGTGCTGCAGGAACTTCTACGGCTGGAGCTACTGGAGCTGCAACTGGCTGCGCTGCGACAGCTTGTGGATCGGCAACTGGTGCTGCCGGAGCGGCAGGAATTTGTGGTAGCTGCGCTGGGGTTGCTGCCTGTGCTTGAGCTTCGTAATTTGGCGTTGCTGGAGAAATAGCCTCGCCAGGTGCTGGTTGCTGAATTGGAATTGCCGCGACAGTATCAAGGTTGCTTGCCGCATTTGCATTCGGCGTGTCTTGGAGCAATTCGTGAACGGTATTAACTACGTCTTCAATGCCCACCTGAGATTTGACTAGATACTTGTTTGCGCCTAGTGCTTCACCACGCTGGCGTTGATCGTCGCTCGAAAGCGCGGTCATCATAATTACTTTGACATTAGCAGTTTCAGGAGTAGAACGAAGAATGTCTAGCATATCGAAGCCCGAAATCTTTGGCATCATCACATCAGCGATGATAAGATCCGGTTTCTCCTGGACAGCGAGGGCAAGACCCTCTTCGCCGTCACCGGCAGAAACGATATTGTAGCCTTCTGCGACCAACCTGATACTATAAATTTCGCGTAAAGACTTATCGTCTTCGACTAACATTATCTTGGTCATACTGCCTCCTATTTTATACTACTTATGCTTAATTTTCTAGCAACTTGTTTTGTTCTTGCTGTTTTGTATTTTTGTAAACAAATCGCGCCTGCTTGTAGGTTTCAGAATCCATGCGAGGGAAGCTAACAAAGAAAGTTGAGCCTTTTCCGAGAGCGCTTTCGACCCAGATGCGACCATGCATTTGCTCAACGCGCTGCTTGACCAAGTAAAGGCCTAAGCCGGTACCGCCAATCTCGCGCGTGTCGCTATTGTCGACGCGGTAGAATTTCTGGAAGATATGCGTATGCTCTTCGGCTGCGATGCCAATACCGGAATCTTGTACGGAAATAATGACATTGTTCATGTCGCCACTCACGTTAATATTAACGAAGCCTTCCTTGGTGTACTTGACGGCGTTCTCGATAAGGTTGTCGACGATTTCGCGCAAAGAATCCACATCGACGCTGGCATAAAGCAGCTGGCCAATTTTCTTATTGGTCTGAAGCGAAGATTCGCCACTGCGGCCACCGTACTGATACTGCAAGCCTTTTGCCTGAATATTTGGCGCCTGGCCGTCGGCAATAGATTTAACGATTTCCTGCATGTCGCAAGGAACATAATTGAGCTTAAGTTTGTGCTCGTCCATCTTGGTGGTATCGAGCAAATCTTGGAAAAGCTTGCCAAGATGCTTTGAAGATTCGTGTGCTTTTTCAAGATAGGCTTTAGCGCGAGCATCAATCGTAGCGGTTGCTGGGTTCAATGCGAGGCCAAGATAGCCCTCAATACTTGCGACTGGCGTGCGCATCTCGTGGCTAGCTGTAGAGATAAAGTCGTTCTTTTCGCTTTCTTCTTTGAGCTGGCGTGTAATATCGCGAATCGTCACGACGTAATTTGGAGACTCGCCGCTCGTAGGCATAATAATTATTGAAACTGGCGTGGTCTGCTCGACGCCAAGCGTCTTGACGGTATACTCGGTAGTTTCGCCCATTTGTTTAGACTTGGCGACATAAAGAATCGGATCATTGGCTTCGGTGACCGGATTGCCGTCCTTATCAAACATCTTTAGGGAAGTATCGTAACGAAGGCCGACGATTTCGTCCTTCCTTTTGCCCATCAAATGCTCGGAAGCCGGATTAGTGAGACGAATATTAAGATTGCTGTCGATAATAATAACGCCCTCAGGAATATATTCGAGGACAAGATCACTCAAGAGGCTCTTCGGATCGGAACCTGTTTGTTGTGCTGCTGCCTTGACTTCAGGTGTGCTACCAGTGATAGTAGTCGGATCAGCCTGAATAACGATGCCTGAATTTTTAGGCTTTCTACTAAACAAACCCATAACAATATTTTAGCATAAGCGCGGCGCCGCAATGCCGAATATCGACGCTTATGCTACAATGGAATTATGAATAAAGATGTCATCTATATTGAGCCGGAAGACGATATCACTGATATTCTTGCAAATGTTAAAGCTGCGAAGAATAAGATCGTCGCCCTCGTGCCTCCGAAGAAGGCGGGCGTCTTGCGTAGCGCCGTTAACTTCAAACTTATCGCGAAAACTGCTCGCGTAAATAACAAAACAATCGTTCTGATTTCTTCGGACGAATCGCTCTTGAAGCTCGCTTCGGCTGTCAAAATGCCTGTTGCGAAGACTCTTAATAGCAAGCCACAACTTCCTTCGATTAGCGCTAAGGAATATGGCGATGAGCCAAGCGACACGATTGAGGCTACGAAGCCTGCGAAGAAAAAGGTCGAGCCAAAAACCGAGCCAGCCGAGGAAGCTGGTGAAGCAATTGATGCTGAAGTTCATCCAGAATTTAAGACCGCAAAAGACGCTCCAAAGAAAGAGAAAGAAATCGAGACTATTGAACTTGATGAAGGTGATGGCTCGAAGGAAAAGAAGGCTATTCGTGGCGCCAAGGGCGTCTTGCCAACTAAGGTTCCTAATATTTTGAAATATCGCAAATGGATTATTATTGGCGGCGTTGCCGCTCTGGCTCTAATTCTATTTGTGATTTGGGGTTGGGTAATTGCGCCGGCTGCAAATATCGCAATCAAGATCAAGACTTCCGCTAAAAACTTTGCCGAAGAAGTTAGCTTTGTGACTGAGGCCGACAAGGCAAGTGTCGAGAATGGTACTTTTTATATCGAATCTAAGTCCATTGAAAAGAAGACTGAGGCTGAATTTGAGGCGACTGGCGAATTGGATAAAGGCCAGAAGGCTACCGGTACAATTCAGGTTACTATTAAGAGCGGCACGAGTGCTTCTTGTAATGACACTAAGCTTGGTGCATCGATTAATGCTGGCTCTATCTTTATCTATGGCGAAGTTGCCTACAAAGTTACGAGCGGTGCTTCTGTCTCTGTCGATGACCTCAATGTTAAGCAGACGACTAGGGGATGCGAACTTCGTAGCGATGCTACCTTTGGTGCGGTTTCCGTCGAAGCAGTAGAGAATGGTGATAAGTATAATATTGCTGCAACTTCTACTGGTTGGACGCTAAACTCTGATGCTTGGTACGCTAATAACTTGAGCATTTCGAGCTCTGAAATGACTGGCGGTACAAGCGAAATCGCAAAGGTCGTCAGTAAGGATGACATTGATAAAGTTAAGAGCAACCTCACTCTTCCAAGCGAGAAGGAAATGATTGCCGAGCTAACCGAACAATTTGGCGGTGATTATATTATTATTCAGTCCAGCATGGACATGGGCGAAGTTAAATATACGCCAACGCCAGATGTTGAAGGCGAGATTAAGGACGGCCAGAAGGCTAAGCTTACTGCAGAACGCAAATACACGGTCTATGCCGTTAAGCGCCAGGATGTAAATGATTACATTATGAAGAAAGCTCATGACGATCTTGGTGATGACACTCAGACAATTTATTCCTCTGGCGTGTCTGGTTTCGAGAAGAAGTTGACCGAAAATTCTGACACTTCCGCAAGCGCAGAGAAGGATAGTGTTTTCTTCGAGAGCTTCAAGAAGGGTGACGCAAGTATTACTGCTAAGCTAAAGAGTACGGTTTTGGTCGCCCCAGAGGTTAATGAAGACATGGTCCGCGAGAAGGCATTGGGTAATAAGGCCGGCGAGGTTCGCACGGCGCTTAAGTCGATTAATGGTGTCCAGGATGTGACTGTTAAGACCTTCCCATCTTTCAATCATAAGATTCCGAAAGAAGCTGATAAAGTTAAAATCACAATAGAATTAGCACAATAATGCATATCCTCTGTCTAGATGTTGGCGAAAAGAGGGTAGGCGTAGCATTCGCGGATACGGCAGTAAAAATTGCCGTACCACGCGAAATGATTCCGGTTGACGGCAATGAGCTGCCAGCTATCGCTAAGGCTTGTCGTCTCGAAAAGGCCGAAATACTTGTTTCTGGCTTCCCGCGCAATAGCAAGGGTGAAGAAACAAAACAAACTGAATTTGTAAAAGAATTCATTGAAAAAGTTAAAAACTATCTTGTAGAGCAGGGGCAGAAGGTGCCTGAAATCGTTTTTCAGGACGAGTCTCTGACTTCGGTTCAGGCCGAAACCAACCTCTCCCGCAAGAAAGAATTGTCACGTCGCGATCGCGCAAATGGTCTCGTTGACTCTGAGGCTGCCGCAATCATTCTCCAGGATTTCCTCGAGAATTTCGACCGCTATATTGAAAATAAATAAGGAGCCAAATGACCTACTACAAATCAAAACTTCGTAAACTTCGCGTTCTCATAATAATTTTGTTTGCCTTGCTATTTTTGGCAATCATTTCTGCGGTCTGCGGATTTGTGTATTATAAACACTCGCTAAGCGCAGTTGATCCGGGTTGCACGTCGGGCGATTGCGAAGTAAAGGAATTTACGGTCGAAGAGAATGATTCGGTGGCCGAAGTTGCGAGAGTTCTCGAGGAAAACGGCTTGATTCGCTCAGCCTTCGTCTTCCGCTTGTATTACAAGCTCGAGGCTAAGGACTTGGTTATTCAGAGTGGTACTTACTCGATTTCAAAAGACATGACAGTTCAGCGCATTGCGCAAAATTTCAACGCTGGTCCAGATATGCAAACCTTCACGATTACTTTTCTGCCAGGTGGCACTTTGGCCGATGCTCGCGTGCGCCTCAAGGATAAGGGCTATACTGACAACGAGATTACAGCGGCCTTCAATGCAAACTATGAGCATGAATTGTTGGCCTCGAAGCCTGCAGGCGCGTCTATTGAAGGCTATATTTATGGCGAAACGTACGAGTTCTATGTCGGCACTCCAGTCGAAGATATTTTGACTCGCACCTTCGATCAGATGTGGGGCGAAATACAGAATTCCAAGCTCGAAGACGGTTTTAAGAAGCAGGGTCTTACGGTTCATGAGGCAGTGGTTTTGGCTTCGGTCGTCCAGAAAGAGTCGGGTATTATTCCTGACGACATGCCTCAGGTTGCCCAGGTCTTCTTGTCTCGCTTAGCGCTTGGTATTCCGCTTGGTTCTGACGCGATTATTGGCTATTATGCGGATCAGCAGGATCCAAATCGCGACAAGACCGATATGAGTTATCTTGATTCGACGCCTTGCCCATGGAATTCGCGCAAGTGCGGTGGTTTGCCGCCAACTCCAATCTCTTCACCGGGCGCAGGTGCGCTTGCGGCTGTAGCTAATCCGGCCGAAGGAGATTATCTTTATTTCTTGACTGGCGATGATGGCAAAATGCATTATGGCCGCACTGAAGCGGAGCATAATCTAAATATCGAGCAGTACTGCCAAGAACTCTGCGGATACTTGTAGGATTTTGCATGGCTTTTAGCTTGTGCTATAATATCGAGTAGATATTGAAGCATTACAGTAGTTTCCTTGCTAAAATATCACCGATTCGCGGTGGGGCAATCAAATTATTTATGAAAAGATTTCAATTACTATTTCTTAAATTGATACCATATTTGACCGGTTCGGCTTTACTTTTGGCGCTCATGGTCTTTGGTTCGGGCGTCAAGACTGGCGATTCGAATTCTCCAATTGCATCGAATTTTTCTGATGTTAACTTCCGTGTTACTGCGGATCAGGTTTCTGAGTCTTATGTTGTTGCGAGTATTGCCGATACTTTAATGCTTCCATCGGCCTCTACCTCTGGTGAAAACTTCATTACTATCAGTAACCACTATGAAGAAACTGGTACGATTGCTGGCCAAAACAATACGATTAACGATAAGCCAACGGTCATTGATACTAGTAATCTCTCTCGTGGCGTAATTAGCTATACGGTCGTTGAGGGTGATTCTCTTGCAAGTATCGCCGATGCTTATGGCGTCTCCAAAGATCATATCCGCTGGAGTAATAACATGAAGAACGAAACCATTGAGGTTGGTAAGGTTCTGGTTATTCCTAGCGTTGATGGTATTGTCTATAAGGTCAAGAGTGATGATACGGTTGATAGCTTGGCTGAAAAATATGGCGCCAAGAAAGAAGAGATTATTGCTTATAACGACCTTGAGAATGGTGGTCTAAAGGCTGATGCTCAGATCATTCTTCCTGGTGGCGATTTGCCAGAGAAGGAACGCCCAGAATATGTACCGCCGGCCCCAACTCCAACCTATTCTACTCCAGGCTACACTAACTACTATGCTTACGGTTCGAATGGTCGTCAGAATATCATGGAAGTTGGTAGCTATGGCTATTGGGCAAGTATCTACAACTATCGCGATAACGCGGGTGTTATGGACCCAGGCGCCTTTGGTAACTGTACTTGGTTTGCTTGGTACTGGCGTAACCACTCCGTTGATACGGGTGCATTGCCAGAAAGCTACCGCTTGCCGGGTGGTGCTATTGGTAACGCTCGTGACTGGGCTTGGAGTCTCGGTTCTCGCGGCTTCGCAGTCAACCAATCGCCAGCTTATGGTGCAGTCATTCAGTCTACCGGCGGCTATTATGGTCACGTTGGCGTCGTTGTTGGTGTTGATCCGGGCAACTCTGTTACGATTCAGGAAATGAACTACGCCGGTCCTAATGGTGGCTTCAACCACGTCTATCAGTCTACGATTAGCTGGGGCGAAGCGATGAACTACAACTACATTCACGGCCGCTAGGCGATTGCCAAAAAGCCAAAATTGTTTTATAATTTAAGATATGTTTGTTGATACAGCGAAAGTTATTATCCGTGCCGGTAAAGGCGGTAACGGTGCAATCTCTTTTCGCCGCGAGATTTATATCCCTAAAGGTGGCCCAGATGGTGGCGACGGCGGGAAGGGCGGCGATGTAGTTTTTGTTGCAAGCAAGGACTGCAATACTCTCATTGATTTTCGCTTCCAACCTAAACTTATTGCCGAAGATGGTAAGGCTGGCTCCGGCCAAAAGAGCTCCGGCAAGTCTGGCAAGGATCTCTTGGTAGAGGTTCCTGTCGGTACTGTCGTTAAGCGCGATGGCGAAATTGTTGCCGACCTCGTACGTGATGGTCAGCGCGAAATTGTTGCACATGGCGGCGATGGCGGCTATGGTAACTGGCATTTCCGCAGCTCGGTTCGTCAGACTCCAAAGATTGCTGAGCTTGGTAACCCCGGCGAGGCTTTCGATGCAGAGCTTGAGCTCAAACTTATTGCTGACGTTGGTCTGATTGGCTTCCCAAATGCTGGCAAGTCCACCTTCCTTTCGGTTGTCAGTAACGCTACCCCGGAAATTGCAGATTATCCATTTACGACCCTTACGCCAAATCTGGGCGTTGCCAAAGTTGATGACTCTAGCATCTTGATTGCGGATATTCCTGGCTTGATTGAAGGTGCTTCGGAGGGCAAAGGCCTTGGCGATCAGTTCCTTCGCCACGTTGAGCGTACGAAGGTGCTCTTGCATCTCGTCGACGTTTATAATGATGATGCCGGTAAGGCTTACAAAGATATTCGCACTGAGCTCGAAAAGTACTCTAAAGAATTGGCTACGCGCCCAGAATTGGTTGTCTTAACCAAGACTGAAGGCCTCGATGCTGAGATGATTCGGATGCAGATGCAAGCAATCCTTGAGGTGAATCCAGAGGCTAAGGTTATGGCGATGTCTAGCGCCGCTCATCAGGGCATCACTGAAGTATTGCGCGAGCTTGCGCAGATTATTGCTGCACAGAAGAAACTTGAGCAGGAAGAGGACGCTCCAGAAGAAGCAAACGAAGAGGAAGCTCTTCCGGTTATTACGCTCGAACGCAAAGAGCAGAAGCATCGCGCCCATCATCAGAAGTATCAGAAGGGTGATCGTGGCGCCGTCATTGAACTCAACCCAACAGAGGATGATGACGAAGATTTTGATGATTTTGCAGAATAGGGCTTGACGCTTAAGCTTATTCTTGCTTTAATTTAAACAGCTGGTACGCTTCACGGGGTTCCACTGAAAAGTGGACAGTGCGGAGACTGAAAACAAAAACATACAGCGGATTAAAACAAAACAATGTGCCCCAGGGTGGGCGCGTAACAGCTAGAAAATCGGTCGGGCACGCGGCCGATTTTTGTTGAGCATTCTCTTAAGCATATTGACAAAATTGGCAAAATCTGATATTATACGGAGGTAAGTTTCCTTCCTGGCTTTTTATTCGTCAGAAAGGGGAGGGACTTTAACAGTCTAAAGTCGAATCATTACTGCGCATGAAGTTTATAGCGCAGTTTACATATATAATTCATTTGCTGTGATTGATACCGAAGGAGGTATGAATCATAAAAACAATTCGCCTTTTCCAAAGAAGGAGGGATTAGAATGGCGAAAAAAGCAACAAAGGCCCAGAGATTCCATCTCGGGCTCATCGCTATGTTTGTTCTGGCGATGTTCGTACTGACAGGTTGCGGTAGTGAAAGAGCTACTACAACCGAATCCGTAAGGGTGGCAAACGCCGCTCAGGCTTCTCAGGCTCTCAACGTGCAGCCGACAGCAGAAGCATCAAACGCTGACGGCCACACTGTTGCTGCCGTCAGCACAAGCGTGTCCTCGGATACGTCTCTCGCCTATAGCAACGATATTCACTGCTTCAACTATGATGTTCAGAAGGATGATGATCCCCACAATGATCATAACTTCGGACCGAGCGTTTATCGTTCGGGCATGAACGCAGATGAAGCTCTGAATGTGTTCTATGAGCACCTGAATCGTGACCCGGCTATGTCTGCAGCAACTATTGCGGGCGTAGCAAAGCAGCTCAAGCTGACGGTTCAGCAGGACGAGACCGCATCTGCAGAGATTGATCGAATCAATGCAGCAGCAGAGCATTACCGCAAAGACAGAAAATACTGGCAGAAGGATATTGATACAGTGACAACTGCCCTCAAGCAGCTGACGCCGAGCATCAAGGATATTACCGGTCAGTATAAGTCGGCATGCTATCAGAGCTATCAGGGCCCTGACGCACTGCCTCAGGTAATGGTTTGCTCATCGGTTAATACTGGCGGACATGCTTTAATATTCACAGGATACGAGGTAACCCTTCGTTTCCGTATGGAATGTGGCTTTCAGCTGGTAGACGTCTTCGAGATTACAGTATCTCAGACAATTCCGGATGTTGTTGTTACTACTACGGCAGCTACAACGACAAAACCGGTAACTACTGCAACTACAGAGAGCACATCTCCGGTTACAACACCTGAGACTACGACAACAGAGCCGACAACATCGGCGACCACAAGCACAACCACACCTACGACTACGACATCGACTTCGACATCAACATCGACGACAACTACGACTTCGACAACCACAACTACAACCACAACTACGACCACAACCACAAGTACAACAACAACCGTGACAACTACCGCTAAGGTAGAGGTCGAGATCAACAAGGTTGATGTTGCTGGTGCAGAGGTTCCTGGTGCAACATTAACTCTTAACGGTACAGATCCGAATGGAAACGCTATCGTTTTCGAAAAGGGTCAGCTTGTACCTGGCAAGAATGTTAAGGTTGAACAGAACAGTGGCAAGGCTCTTATCTGGATTTCTGGAGAGAGCTCTTCAACAGTCAAGAACCTTAAGGATGGTAGCTATGTCCTCCATGAGGAAGTAGCTCCTGCAGGTTATGTTGTCGCTAATGACATTAAGTTCACTGTCAAGAATGGTAAGCTCAGTTCTGAGAAGATCAATATGGTCGACGAAGCTGAGACAACCACAACGACTACTGCAACCACGACAACTACAACAACTACAACTACCACCACAACCACGACGACTACAGCGCCTACAACAACGACTACAAGTGAGACCACAACTACAACTACTACTGCTAGAGTTGAAGTTGATATCGCTAAAATCAATGTTGCTGGCGAGGAAATTCCTGGAGCAACTCTGACTCTCACAGGAACTGACCTGAATGGAAACGCTATCGTTTTCAAGCAGGGCCAGATTCGTCCGGCTATCGGCGGTAAGGTTGTTCAGTCGAGCGGTAACGCACTTGTCTGGATTTCCGGAACCTCGAACACATTAATCATGGGTCTCGAGGATGGCGATTATGTCCTTCACGAGGAATTAGCACCGACAGGTTACGTTGTCGCTAGCGATATTGGATTTAGCGTACGTGACGGCGTAGCTAGCTCTGATAGTATCGTCATGATCGACGAACCTGAAGAGACTACAACAACAACTGCAGTTACGACTACTGCAACTACAACCACAACAGTTACAACTCCAACCACCACTCTCGAGCCGAAGAACACAACTCAGGCAGTTGACGTTCACGACGACGAGGACAATGGTGCTGGTAATACTTCTGAGACTAAGACGGCTAATTCGGATCTGACACCAGAACCGGCTTGGTCGACTCAGGCAAAGAAGCTTGCTAGCAGTGGTAGTAATTCTACTTCAACAACCACTACGACAACTAAGGCCGTAGCTAAGGCTGCAACGACAGAACCGGCAGATAAGCCTAAGTCAAAGGGCGTGCAGACTATTCTGTACAATTCTTCAAAAACTGACACCGTTAAAAACGGAGTAGTTTATGACAAATCGGGCAAGACAACCTCTGATTGGTCTGGTAACGCTTCCAGCAAGAACGGAAACGCTGACAGTAGTGCACGGACTATTTCGTACAACTCCTCAGAGAATGACTCCATCAAAAACGGCATCGTTTATAACGACACAACCAGTGGGGTTATCGGCTACCAGAATTAATCCTAACCATACGTCTATCCATCATTTGACCGCGAGTTAGATAGTGGCTAATTGGCATTGCGGTTGCGAATTGTGAATCTTTTATATTCCTTCGCCGACGTTGAACTTGGCGCTTGAATAACAAAAAGCGCTGACGTTGAACTTGGCGCGAAGCTCGTGAGCTTGGTTAAAATCGGCACAACGATTTAATTGACCTCCATAGCTCTGAATATAGAGATTTTACAAGAAGTGATTGTTCTGACAATGAGTTATATATCATACTTCGTACATTTTGGGAGGAGACCTAGTCTCCTCCCAAAAATCATGAATAGTAACGATTTGATTTTAGTTTCAAAAAGCTCCCGTTTGCGCGGGAGTTTTTTGTTAGTAATGAATGATTAGTAGGCCGCCTTGACGTAAAATTTTTGGTTCGCCATCACGGATGTCCAGGATGGTTGATGGAAGGCTGTTGCCGGAGCTTCCTCTAACAACCGAGTCGACTCTCGGTAAGCGCTTCTTGACTTCGCTGCCACTGTGGCAGGCTGCTTCGCCGCGCGGATTGGCGCTTGTGACCAGTAACGGGCCAGTCTTCTTGAGTAGACCGAGCATGTATTTGTGTGCTGGAATCCTGATACCGAGCGTATCAAAGTTGTCGAAATAGCTATGCTTGAAGTCTGCGCGCTTGTTAAAAATCATCGTGAGCTCGCCAGGAAAATAGCGTAGTGCTAGATTCTGCTCGACGTGACTAATATTGGCGTATTTTTCGATGTCTTTGACACTTGGAAGCATAAGGCTTAAAATCTTGCCGCTGCCGACTGGGCGCTCTTTGATCTCGAGTAGTTTCTTGATGCCTTTCTCGCTATCTAGAGAGACGGCTAAGCCATAAACAGTTTCCGTAGGAACGGCAATAATTCCTCCATCTTTGAGGATTTTTTCCGCACCCGCCGTATCTCTTTGGGAGATCTGTTTCATTGCGCATATTATACAATATTCTAGCCAAACAGTAAAATGGCCGGCCGTCATGATAGAATATAAGCATGAGTAGCTTTAATTACAAAGGCCCAGTCGTCCTCGTTGTGATGGATGGCGTTGGTCTTGCTGAAGATAATCCTTATAATGCCGTCACGCAGGCTCATGCTGAGACTCTCCATAGCTTGATGCAGAACTATCCAATGGCTAAGCTTGGCGCTGCGGGTTGCTATGTTGGTATTCCTGATGGCGACATGGGCAACAGTGAAGTTGGCCACAACGCGATGGGTGCGGGCGAAATCGTCCTTCAGCGCAGTGCTGCGGTTGAGCAGGCGATGGATGGTGGCGCGTACGAAACGCAGACTTGGCAGGATATTAAGAATCGCCTCGCTGGCACCGATAAGACTTTGCACTTCATGGGTATTTTCAGTGACGGCAATGTCCATTCGAATATTGCACATCTCGAGAAGATGATGGCACAAGCGCAGAAGGATGGTATTGAACATATTCGCGTTCATATTTTGCTTGATGGTCGCGATGTTCCGCCGCAGAGTGAGCCGAAGTTTATTCAGCGTCTCGAGAACTTCGTTCATGATTTGGGTGACCCAGATTACAGGATTGCTAGCGGTGGTGGCCGCATGGTTATTACTGCTGACCGCTACGAAAGTAACTGGAAGATGGTCGAAGACGGTTGGAATACTTCCGTTCATGGCGTGGGTCGCCAATTCGCTAATGCCACTGAGGCGGTTGAGGCTTATCGTGCTGAGAATCCTGAATTGCAGGATCAATACATGCCTCCATTTGTAATTGCCGAGAATGGCGAGCCTATTGGTAAGATTCAGGATGGCGACGCGTGTATTTATATTGATTTCCGTGCCGACCGCGCTCTTGAGATGGCTATGGCTTTCACTTATGAGGATTTCCCGCATTTTGATCGCGGCAATCGCCCAGACGTCTACTTCGCAAGTATGGCGGTCTATAACGAGGATTTGCATGTCCCTGAGCATGTTTTGGTTGAATCTCCGAGCTTTGAGAAGCCGCTTGCTTTCCAACTTGCCGACCAGGGCGTGAAGCAATATGCGCTTTCGGAGACGGTTAAATTTGGTCATATTACCTATTACTTTAATGGCAATAGTCATCAGATTCCGGAAGGCGAAGATGAGGAAGAAGTCCCGTCCTATATTGAGCCATATAATACTCGCCCATGGATGAAGGCAGCCGAGATTACTGATAAACTCGTCGCGGCTATTGAGAGCGAAAAATATCAGTTCTTGCGCGTAAATTATCCTGGTGGTGATATGGTTGGTCACTTTGGCGAAGTTGAGCCTACAATTACGGCTATGGAAGCGATCGATATCTCGCTCAAGCGTATTATTGAGGCGGTTAATAAGCTAGGCGGCGTCACGATCATCACGGCCGATCACGGCAATGCTGAAGAGCTTATGGAAGACGACAAGCCAAAAACATCTCACACGACGAATAAAGTTCCATGTATTTTCGTTGACGATACTGAGAATGCGAAGAGCTATAAATTGGCCGAGGGTGATTTTGGTCTCGCAAACATCGCCAGTACCGTCGCTATGCTTCTAGATAAGGAGCCAGCTGCCAACTGGTTGCCATCTATCATAGAAAAATGTTAAAATAAGGCAAAATAACAGGGAAACTATGAAAGTCAAGAAAGCAATTATTCCAGTTGCTGGCTGGGGTACCAGGCGTTTGCCGATTACGAAAACTATCGAGAAAGCGATGCTTCCAATTGGAAACCGCCCACTCGTTGATTATGTTGTAGAAGACTGCGCAAAGGCTGGAATCGAAGAAATCTTTATTGTTACCGACGAGAAACCTTTCTCTCAGATTAAGGATTATTATTCCAATAATGAGCAGCTTAATAACTATCTCATTGCTCATGGCAAGGAAGAGCGCGTAAAGCTTGCTAATACTAGCCGCGAAGGTCTTAAGATTAACTTCTTCTGTCAGAAGAATGTTGATGAGAAGTATGGTAATGCTATGCCGGTAGCTCAGGTTGTCGAAGAGTTTGGTATTAACGAGCCTGTTGCTGTGCTTATGGGTGACGACTTTAGCTATAATGCTGACGGTAGCTCGGATTTGCAGCGCTTGACTGAGATTGTCGAGAATGACGACGAGTCTGCAATGCTTGCGACTGAGATTCCTCGCGAAGACGTTGAAAAATACGGCGTTCTTAAAGTTGAAGACGGTATGCTCTCTGGTATCTATGAGAAGCCAAAGAAGGAAGAAGCTCCAAGCAACTTGATTAATATTAGCAAGTTCATCATGGCTCCAGAGCTTCTCGAGCGCATTGTTAAATATTGCCACGAGAACGACTTTGGTCCACAGGATCAGGAATACTTGATTACTGACCCAATTATTGAGCATATTAAGGCTGGCGGTAAGATTCGCGTGATGCCGATTCAGGGTGAATATCTTGATGGTGGCTCGCTCGAGGGCTGGCTCCATGCTAACCAGGTAATCTACGGAAATAAATAAAAATATATCATGGCGCGCATAAACGTTAAGGTAAAGCCTGGTTGCAAACAGGCTTCGCGCCTTGAGCAGCAAGAAGACGGCAGTTATGTCGCCTTTTTGCATGCGCGCGCTCATGATGGCGAAGCAAATAAAGCGCTGATTGAACTCGTTTCCAAACATTTTAAGGTCGCAAAGAGTACGATCGAAATCAAAACTGGTGCAAAAACTCGCGAAAAGACTCTCGAATTCTAGTGCGTTCATAGCCGTAAGCATGATAAAATAAGCATTAGAAATAAGTGGAGTTATTTTTATGATAAAAAAGCTCGAGCGTAGGAGTGGCTCGTGCTTACGTCGATTATTAACCATATTTTTCGTGGCCGGTTTTGTCGGATCTCTATTTTTGGCTAGAGGCGCTTTTGCAGCCAATGCGATATTTGAGGTACAGGACGCAACGATTACTGAAAAGTCCGATGGTGTAGTTGCGGAAGTTATCTCTTTTAACAATTCGAGCGTGGTGACTAGTGTACGTTTCTATGAACCGGGTGATAGTGCAACCTATAAAATCACCATTAAAAATACCGATTCGAAAGATCATGTAATTAGCTCCATTTCTGACAATAATAATAGTGCGACGATTTCTTACTCCTACGATGCGCACGAAAACTTCGAGATTGCGGCTGGAGAGAGCTTCGATTTTGATGTGGTGGCAAAATATGCTGAGCTTTCGAGCGAACCGTTTGTAATGCTGAGCACTGCCTTTACGATTGCTTTCGATGGCGGCGAAGAGGCGATTGGCCTTAACCCTGGTACGAATGATGGTGTTATGCAGCATGTCGTGATTTTGGCGGTTTTTGCGGTTGGCCTCGTAATCTGCGTTATTGCTGGTACTAAGCATTACAAGCAGGCGATTAAACTTGCGGCTGTCGCAATTGCGGTCTCGATTATTGCGCTCTCGAACCTCGCTCAAGCGGCTTCGCTTTCGTCGAACAACGTCATGCTTAATGCAATCTATAGCTTTACTGATGGAATCGAAAGTGCCATTTCTATCTCGGTTGAAAAAGAAAACGAATGGGCCGCCTCGAAGAAGGTTGAACTAAACTGCTTGTCTAGTTGCAATGGCTTCCGTCGCCAGTATTCGCTCGATGATGGCGAAACTTGGAATGATTACACTGAACCGTTCGTGGTCGAAGAGAACAATACGCGCGTCATTGCGCGCATGACTGACGCCGAGGGTAATGAGATTGCTACTGAAGAGAAGACGGTCGTCAAAATCGACCCAGTTATCCCAACGGTTTCGATTACTTTGGCTGGTAGCTATTATTCTGGTGAGGCGCTCGACCTCTCGACCGTTACGACTTATACTGCAGGCGAATCTGGTGCAACGCTCCACTGGTATATTGACGATGTCGAGATTACGAACCTTAGCGATACTTACTTGATCAATCGCCTTGGCGAGCAATATGAGATTGAAGTGAAGGCGGTTGCAGTTAGCGGCGCCGGTCTCAGCGCAGAAGATTTTTCTGAAACTCTCATCATCAAATATGCACGTTGGAATGATTACCTAATCGGACCATTGACTCGCGATAATATCAGCAATATTAAGTTTGTGAGTTGGAGCGAAATGCCTGGCGACGAGGCTGACTGGACAGATATCTCGGTCAATCAGGATGGCGCCGTGATGGAATATTACGTGCTAGACTCCGAGACGAACCTCTATGATGTCTATATAGCTAGCCCTTATGGCTACTCACGCTATAAAACGGATTCTATGGGTAGTAATCTAGCCTATAGTACGGACGCTAATACTAGCCATACGACTTCCTCCTCAACTGGTGGCGCCGGCTCTTGCCAGGATGGAAACTATGGTTTGTTTGCCTATATGCCAAACTTGAAAACTATCGATTTTGCCTATCTCGATATGTTTAATATTAATGACATGTCCTGTATGTTTACGAACATTGATTTTACTACTACCTACTGGGATGCAAATAGCAATCTTACTTCAATCAACTGGGGTGAAAAGTTTAATACGGAAAACGTCACCAATATGTCCTTCGCTTTTGCTGGCCTTACGAAACTGCAATCGTTGGATTTGAGCAGTTTTGATATGGGTTCGGTTGAATCTATTGAGGGGATTTTTGCCCGCAATGAAACACTTGAGACGCTCGAGCTCGCTAATTGGGATACCTCAAAAATTACTGCTATGAACTACGCTTTTTACGAGACTCCGAATCTTAAAAATTACAACGTTGAAGGATGGAAAACATCGAGTCTCATTTCGATGAGAGGCATGTTCTACGGTAGTGGCATTGAATCCCTCGATTTATCTGGCTGGGATACTTCGCATGTAAACTCATTCTACCAGCTGTTCGAAAAAACGCCGAATCTACACTATGTAAATATGAAAGGCTTAAATACGTCTAGTGTGGTAGATATGGCTTATATGTTTGAGCGTAGTGGTGTCTATGAGCTAGATCTTAGTTCTTTCAATACCGCAAACGTTACGAATATGGACTCGATGTTCTATTCTGCAAATCAGCTAAAGACTTTAGACTTGCAAAGCTTTAACACGGCGCAGGTAACTAATATGGATTATATGTTTGGTAACATGACTAATCTCGAAAGTATTAATCTTGATAGTTTTGATACTAGCAGTGTGACTATATTGAGGGGTGCATTTTATAATGACAAGAAACTTAAAACGGTCAATTTCCGACATCTCGATATGAGTAGTATGTCGGACGCAATGTATATGTTCTATAACACTAGCTCTCTTGAAAATGTCTTTGTCGAAAAGACGCCGACGGTCAAATCCGGCGCCAACCTTGGCTACATGTGGTATGCGTCGCGCATCAATAGCTATACGGTTAAGGAATATGGCGACTAAAGAAATATCCCCGAGTGATTCGGGGGTATTTTTATGAGATTTTTACATCTTTAATTTCGTCTGGCAGGTAGTTTTTATCTAGGTGGAAGCCTGCTTCCCATTTTTGTCCTTCGCCAAAGCCTAAATCCTTCATGAGTTTGGTCGGCGCATTGCGAAGCCAGATTGGTACGGGCAAGTCCATGGTTGTGTTTGCTAGGGCTTCGGCCGCCATATAAGCATCGTAACTCTCGCGAGACTTCTTGGCTTTAGTTAGCGCAAAGACGACGTGCGAGAGGATAATCTTGCTCTCCGGCATGCCGATTCGCTCTACTGCCATGAAAGCATTCAGAGCAAGGCCAAGTGCGCCGTTCCCGGCAAGTCCAATATCTTCGCTCGCAAAAATGACCATGCGGCGCGCGATAAACTTCGGGTCCTCGCCAGCATTCAGCATGCGCGCAAGATAATAGAGGCTAGCATCGACGTCCCCGCCACGCATGCTCTTGATGAAGGCTGAAATGTTGTCGTAATGCGCGTCGCCTTTTTTGTCATAGCCTGGAACTTTACGTCCGGCTGCCTCGCGAACTTCCTTGACGTTGATCTTGTCTGAAAGCGAAAGGGCTAGCTCGAGGTCGCCTAGAGCAGAGCGAGCGTCGCCGCCGGACAGCTCGGCTAGGTAATCGATTGCATTCTCCGTGACGCGCTTCTGGGCTTTTTCTTCCTTGATTGCGCGCTTGAGCACCTCTTTAATTCCGTCTTTGCTGAGGTGTTTGACGACTACAACGCGGCTACGCGAGAGCAGCGGAGAAATGACCTCAAAGCTTGGATTTTCGGTCGTTGCGCCGATCAGGGTAATGAGGCCGCTCTCGACGTGTGGCAAAAACGCATCCTGCTGCGCTTTATTGAAACGATGAATCTCATCTACGAATAGGACTGTGCGGGTTTGTAAGTTCCAGTTTTGCTTTGCGCGCTCGACGACTTTCTCGACATCTTTCTTGCCGCTCGTGACGGCCGAAATCTCAATAAAGTCTGCTTTGAACTCATTCGCAATAATGCGCGCCATAGTGGTCTTGCCCGTTCCTGGAGGCCCCCAAAAAATAATATTAACCGGCTCTTTCTTTTTTGCGATCTCTGTCAAAATCTTGCCGTCACCAATAATGTCATCTTGTCCAATGACATCTTCGAGCTTCTTTGGGCGCATGCGCTCAGCGAGCGGCACTCTGGTATTATTCTCGCTCATTGCCAAAATCCTCGTCGCTCTCGTTATTAGCGACGACACCAGTCTCGACCTGGCCGTTTAGTATCTGCTTGGCCTTGCGCAAGAAAGCCATCTCGCGTGCCTTCCAGAAATGAATATTATAATGAATGCTTTCGTCGACTGTCTCTTCGGACATTTCGTCGAGAATTCTAAGGGCGTCATCGATATTCTCGGCCCAGTATTCTTGCATATCATCATCGATCTCGTCTTGTTCGCGCTTTGTGCCAACAAAATCATCCGCAAAGCAGAGGAAGCCATAGCAGTCGACAATCTTATTCATGCGCGAGCGATACTCGATAACGCGGCCAAGCGGCTTGGCGTCGCGAATCTTGTATCCCACCTCTTCCTTGACTTCGCGCGCGACATTCTCGTAGGCTAGTTCGCCATCGTCTGCGCCGCCGCCAGGGAGTTTAAAATAGCCTCGATTTTTACCCCAGCTCAAGCAGACGCGACCTTTCTGATCTAGCAAAACAGCACGCGCGCCGCGGCGAGTATAGGCGTTTTCGAAATCACATTCGACGTCATTGAAGCCAAAGTCGCCATCTTTAGGCTCTGCCAGAAGTTCATCGGAGATTGGCTTAATCCAGTGCTCGGTAAACTCGTAATCGTCGTTGTAATGGAAATAGGCCTCAAAATGTTCGCCGCGAAGTAGGGCGGGGAGATACTCCTTAGTGTCGGCCCACATCTTTTCGTAAGGAATGTCACGTAGTGCATACCATTCTAGGTCCATCTCGTCGCTATCTTGAGGTTCGCCCTCCCATTCTGTCGCGACAAAGACATGCATTAAGTTGCGCTCGCGCTTGCCTTTCCAGAGAAGTTCATCATAGACTACGCGGCCAACTTCTTCGAGCTTCGTTACTTTGACGCTGGACTCCTCGAAAGTCTCGCGAATAGCGCATTCTTTAGCGCTTTCGCCTTGTTCAAATTTGCCTCCGACCCCTGTAATTTTGCCCATACCGAAGCCGCGAAGCTTCTTGCCGAGCAAGATTTTGTTGTCTTTTCTGAGGTAAATCAGCGTAGTCTCTATCATGGGTCTATTTTAGCACGCTTCTAAGAGGGGTGAACATTGACAAAAAAGCATAATTATGATAAAATAGAAGCATATATTGGCTTGACACGAATCACTGTGATTTGTGGGCCATGTTCATTTAAGGAGGCGCTGTATAATGCGTAAAGGTATTTTTAGTCTTCCGGAGGTACTTACCGGAAATAGTCTTAGTTTTCCCATTACTGAGGAGAACACAGTTACGGGTGCTAACCCGACCAAGAACGGCTCCTATGTAGAGGCTGTTTTTGGAAACATGAGCTTCATAAAGCTCAAATCGATCAAGGACCATATCGAACTCAAGCCTTGCTGCGGTCTGGCCATCTATGTAACGGAATGGCGTCAGATTGTTCTGGCGACTGCTCCTGGCGACGAGTATTCCGCCTGGCTTTCAAGAAACTCTGCTGTATCTAATCCTCAGAACGGCATCTATGTCGCTGTCTTCGAGGATAAGGTATGGACAAACCTCAAGAAGTTTGTCGAGAGCTGCTCTGAGAGTACGCTTCAGCAGTATGCACCGGAACCGGCACCTAAGCCTGTTGTTCCTGCTCCTATGCCGCAGATAGAGGAATCCGACCCTGCACCGCAGCAGAAGTCATCCGATCCTGTGCCTAGCGATTCTGGAAATGCTGTAGAGGTGAGAAAAACTGCCCCTGTCGTACCGAATGAACCGAGAGATCTTGATGACCTTGTTAAGGAAATCGCCGATGCTCGCAGAGATGTGGACATCGATATCCCGATTGATGGCAGCCCCATGCCGGCAAGTATTACCTCGATGAGAGATGTTCGACAGGCCACTCAGAATGAGTCAATAGTAGCATCCCGTCGTGAGGTTCAGGTTCCCGACGAAGCCAAAGAGAAAGGCCCTGCAGCAAGAGTTGCGAGCCGACTCGTAGGCATTCTTCCTAAGAAGAAGAGTGACTCTGTTCGCAGAAGTGAACAGAGACACCCGGTGTCTACACCCGTAACCACAAGCGTACCCGCCGTATCTAGCGATGACTGGGCGGATCTGTACGATTAAGCCCAGCTATCACGCCTTAGCCCCCTTTCCTATCGAGAGGGGGCTTTATCATGTCCAAAAAAATATGCTAAAATAGACCTAATAACAGAAAGGATAAAAAAATGGGAATTTTAGGTGGATTTTTAGTATTTCTATTTATCATATTAGTCTTTATTGTTCTTCCGGGCTTGCGTACCGTTAGCCAGTATGAGCGTGGTATCGTCTTTCGTCTCGGTAAGTATCATGGCGTGCTTGGCCCAGGTCTACATGTCATTATTCCTTACCTTGATCGTTTGTCGAAGGTTGACGTTCGTTCTACGCCAATCGATGTGCCAAAACAGGAAGTTATTACTCGTGATAACGTCACTGTAGGTGTCGACGCGATTGTCTACTTCCGCGTCTTGGATCCGGCAAAGGCTTTGCTTGAGACTACTAACTACATCTATGCAACTACTAACTTTGCGCAGGCTGCTCTACGTGACATTACTGGTAACTTCGAGCTTGATGAGCTTTTGAGCAAGCGCGACGAGATTTCTGCTCAGATTAAGGAAATCGTCGATAAGGAAACCGACAAGTGGGGTATCGATATCGAGAACGTTAAGCTCCAGAATATTGAGCTTCCTGGCGACATGAAGCGCGCAATGGCAAAGCAGGCTGAGGCTGAACGCGAGCGCCGCTCCGCAATTATCGTTGCAGATGGTGAAAAGGCTTCTGCTCAGGCTATTGCTGATGCTGCTGCATTGCTCGCAAAGACCCCAGGTGGTGTTCAGATTCGTACTCTTCAAACTCTCGAGAAGATTTCTTCCGAGCCAAGCCAGAAGACCGTCATCTTCTTGTCTAGCGATGCTGAGAAGGCACTCCGCAAGCTCGGTCAGTAACTAATTGAACGACAAGGGTGAGGTAAATGTATTCATTTATATTACTGATTCTAGCTAGCCTACTATCTGTCTTTAATGTGAGTTCTATCTCTAGCGGCGACCAAAAAAATGACACGCGTCGCCGCCAGGATATGGCTAGGATTACGACTATGTTTACGGAATATCAAAGCAATAATGCTGGCAAGATTCCACAAACTTCATCAGAGCTAGATATCTTCATTAAAAGATATATTACTGGCAATGATCAGGGTAATATCTCGGAAAGTTGTATTGGCGACCAATTCTGTGACCCAGACGGCTTGCCATACAGGATTTACGAGCCTGCGGTTTTGAGCAAGAATACTACCCTAGAAGAGCAGATTGGCTATAAACCAGACTTCAATAGGCAATTCCACGAGATTCACTACTTTACGAATGCTAAATGCGGCAGTAATGAAGGGGATTTGGAAGTGGCAGACGGTAAGAGTGACTATGTTATCATGTATGTCCTCGAAAACGACTCAATCTGCTGCTATGACAATCAATAGAAAGGCCAACAAAAAGTTCCTCGCGAAGAGGAACTTTTTTGATGCTAGTTTTGCTCGCTCAGTCCTGCGTCGAGCATGGCTTTGGCTTGTTTCCAGTCGTATTCTTCTGGATCGAATTTGCCAGCAAAGCCCGAAGTGGAGAAGTTGCCAAAGGCAAAGTATGGCACACCGCCACCAACAATTGCGCTCGCGCGACGAGTGTTCTTGTCTAGCTCGTCGGCCGTTTCGTGGTTCTCCATGCAGCTTACGAATTTGTCGTGATCAAGTCCAGCATCGTCGGCGATGTCGTAGAAGAAGTCCATTTCGAGGTCTGGAATGCGTGGCGAGGTCTTGTCGACGCCAATTCCTTTGGAGTGATATTCTTCGTAGAGCTTATTAAGGATGCCATGGTAGTAATCCCAGAACTTTTCCTGCTTAGCGGCACAATAGGCACCTTCGCCGGCTGGGCGACTATTATCGGAGTGGCCAGCCTCATAGTTCATGTCTGTAATGCGAATCTCGAAGAAAACGCCTTTTTCGTCAACGTAGTCGCTCTTGAATTCATCCCAGTGGGCAGTAATGGCATCTGAGAACTTGTCGCAATATGGGCAGAAAATGTCCGTGTACATAGTGTAGTGATATTTTGCAGTATTGATGTCGCCGACGGTCATTTGGTCGTTCCAGACGGTTGTGTCGATTTTTGAGCCATAGATTGCGTTGTAGATAAAGAGCGCAAAAAGGCCTCCAAAAACCGCAATGATAATGGTGATACTAACTATTCTTTGACGCATGCTTCTCCTTGTATTTTGCTGCAGTTACGATTACGAAAACGAGATATCCGAGTTTGCAAATGGAATAAAGTAGTAGCCCGTAAGCTACGAGAGTGAGGATGATATTAACGCGCTCCGCGAGGATGCCTGCGCTGGCGCCAGCAATTGCGCTAAGGATTGGCGTCAATAGGGAAATACCGCAGCTAGGGCAGCCAAGGGCGACGAAACCTAGGGCTGATGCGATTGTGCTAGTACTAGCAGTACTAAAAACTTCGTCCTGCTTTTTGTGACGCCAAGTATAGACCATGAGAGTAATGGCTAGACCTTGCAATAGCGCCAAGAGTACCAAAAGTAGACCATCGAGGCTTAGGAAGTTCTCGAAGCTGCTCAGGAAGACGCGGCCGAGTAATTCTATTTTCTGCTCAGCTTCGAGATGTGAGAAGAGTAGCTGAAAATTGCTATTGCCGCTCTGGAAGAAAGTAAGAAAATAAAGAAAACCAAAGCTGCCTAGAATGAAGGCGATGAGATATTTCTTGTTGGACAAACAAAAACCAGATCCGAGCATTGCGAGCTTAATGCGATCCAAAATAAGCTCGAAACGATTGCGGATTCTGCGCCAAGAAAAAATCTTGCGTTTGGCTGTCATTTACCTCCTTTTTCTATAGTTTACAGAATTATAAAAAATCTGCCAAGTTGTGATTATAATTTCACGATAAATTTGCAAAAAGTCAATAGATTTTGGGCTCTCTACCTCTGTTAATTCCGCTTATGATTACGACAGAAAAACCAAAAATGTCAATGTTGACAATCATTCTGCTTGCGCTAAAATAAAAGTAGATATTCGGACGCAGTTGAGAGAGCGCCGGAATATCAGAAAGGAAACAAAAGTGGGTATCTAAATATTGTCACGGATGCGATGCGTGACAATTTTTTATTGGTAAGAAAAAATCCCGATCAGGCAATCGGGGCTAGTTTTTTGTTACGAGAAATAAAAAAAACGACCCCTTCGGGTCTTTCTTTAGATGGTGCGGGTGAAGAGACTCTAACTCTCGACCTCTTCCTTGGCAAGGAAGCGCTCTAAACAACTGAGCTACACCCGCATAATTCTTGCGAACTGTCACTATATTAACAAGGGGAAATTCAAAAGTCAAGAGAAAAGGTCAGTCCACGGCAAATGGGGCTGGCCTTAAAATAATGGAGGTAAACGCAACCAAGAGGTTGGTTTTAGGCGATGATTATACGATATTCGGGATACCGTGCTGGTCGAAATAGAATTTGACCGTCTTCTGCTTGAGTTTGACCGCGTAGGTCTTAGAGCGTCGATAGAAAGGGATGTTGCGATGCACTTTGTTATACGAATGGATAGCATTGCTAAATTCCTTCTGCGCAGCATCAAGCTCTTCTTTGGCTTTGGCGACCTGATTACGTCCGTTCTGATAGGCGATAGTGTCGGTCTTAGGGATTTGGGCTACTCGAGCCTTGGTAATCTCGAGTTTCTCTTCGAGTCGCAGAACCGCTTTGTAGAGCTCTGCAAGTTGACGGGTTCTCATCATGATGTTTGCACCTCCTCTAAAGAGCCAAACCGGATGTGATTTATAACTATACTATAACATAAAAGACAATCGTGGCGAGAATTTGTCAAGAAAAAGCGCGCTCCGGAGTGGTGGCGCGATTTTTGCTGAGGTTAATCGATGTTGAGTTTCTCGAAGGTTTTGGATTTGTGAAGAAATCTCATGACCTTCATGAGATCTGCCGTGGAAGGACACTCTTCGTCGTCGATGAGAATAGCTCGGAAAATGCTAAGCTGTGCCTCGTAAAGGGCGTTATGCATAGCTCCCATGCGCCTGTACGGCTCCCATGTGTAACTATCGTCATCGCACGAGTGAAATGTTAATGCTTCGTACACGTACGTAGCGTAGATGTCGGCTATTCTGCCTGCTGGATAATCTTTGCTTCTTAGTTTATTGTACTCGTCGATTACGGCATTGTGGGCGGCCATAACTGGATCAATAAACTCCTGCATTTCGGGGTAGGTTTCTCCGTAGTAAGCGAGAGCGTCTCTAAGAAAGTAGGGTGCGTCCTCTACGGTAATATCGGAAAAGATGAATGGTTTTCCGAAACCTTCTGCCGTGAGTTCGTCAACGTTTTCAATGAGAGCTTCGTCGAATTTCTGTAAAGCCTCACAGAACTCCATCGAAAGATCAAGTTTTTTGAATATGTAATTATTCATAAAAACACCTCCTAAGGTGCGTGGGAAAAAGTGGATACCAATGCCTGTATTATAACATAAACGCAACAAAAAGTCAATATGCGGAACAGTCGAGCGCAACAAAAAGACACCCCGAAGAGTGTCATTAACTGCGCATGGATCGGTGCCGGAAAACGACACTTACTGCTAGAGCTCACCATGTGGCTTACGTCTGCTTATATTATATTCTCCAGATTTTAACCCTGTCAAACAAGCTTCGACGGCGGGATGAGAAAGGAAGCCGCCGGCAAAACCAAAGTTTGGAAACTCTTCGCACTTCGCGACATGCGATTTGATTAAATCTAGGAAATGCTTCTTGTGTTCACGATATGCATGATAAACGGTGCCAGCAATCACGTCTGCTGCTTGTAAGTTATATAGAGTCTTTGAATCGCGCTGCAAAACCTCAATCTTCTTGTCTAGACAGCCATGATTTGTGTAGGCCCCAATCGTAATGTAATCCGGCAGGGAATTCATGGATTTTACGCAGGTCGTGCGCTGGTCGAAAATAATTCGGAAATGGTCGTAATAATCCGAGAAAATCATGTCTGTTAGCAGCTTGGAAAAGTAATTGTAGGCTAAATTTTTATGAACCTGTTTACTAAGCAACTTTGTTGCATGTTTATAAATAACTAGGTAATAAAAGGCAACGTCTGGCTTTGAGGTCATCTTATTTAGAATGCGTTGACGCTGCTCGAATGACATATAGCAAGATTTAATCTCGGACGGCTTCTCCTTTGCGCCACCTTTCGGTCCAAGAATCTGCTCTTTCTTTATAATGCGCTTGATGCGCTTCTCGCCAGCTTCGCTTCAGAAAACGACGGCTGCTAGCACGAAATAATTGCCCGCCCGTCCTAAGTCGCCAGATTCGTCGATATATGCAGTGATCATGGATAAACCTTAGCAAGCGGCCAATGGGTCGTCAATTTGACATAAGGGGCTTGGTGTTGTGAGGGCGGTAAAAGCGCGTCGAATTCTGAAGAATAAAAAAAGACCCCTTTGGGGTTCTTTTTATTCTTTTGGTGCCCAAGATGAGACTCGAACTCATAATCCGGTAAAGGAAGCGGATTTTAAGTCCGCCGCGTATACCAATTCCGCCACTTGGGCAAAATCTTCCTATAAAAATGGAGGTGCGTACCAGAGTTGCACTGGTCTACGAGGTTTTGCAGACCTCTGCGTAACTGCTCCGCCAACGCACCATAAATTAATTCTAGCATCGAATTGCTGCCACTTCAAGAGAACCTGGGGCATTCTGAAAAATCCCCGTCCTTTGGTAGGGCGGGGATCCTTGTGATTTAGGCAGCTGTGCTACCAGTATCTTCGGCCTTTTCAGACTCGGACAGGCGCTTCAGGCGAATTGCCACAGGAATTGCAAACGGAACAAACAGCAGAATAGTTGCCAGAGCTGCGTATTCGAGCTTAATGTCAGCCGCGCGGCCAATAAGCCAAACCGCAATAATGTAATACAGCTGTGAGCAGACCTTTGCGATGGATTCGACTGTAACTTGACGCTTCTCCTTCGTATGAATCTTAATCTGAGGCATCATTGTGACGGATGTCCAACCTTGAGCCATGCCGAAGAAGACATAGAGGCAGAGAGTGAACACTGACAGATTAACGCTCATTGCGAGTGCTGCCATCGTTATGACCGTGACCGGAATAGCGAAGCGCTTCCATTCGGGAAGGCTTCCGCTAAATCTTCTGGCCAGTCTTGTACCGAGGTAGGCTGCGAGTGAGTTTGCTGCCCAACCAAGCACGATCCATTTGCCATCAATGCCAACAAACTGCAGCAGAGGAGTAAAACACCAGATAATACCATGCGTCATCTCTCTTGCAATCATGTAGGCTGCGATGCGAATGTTAAGCTTCGGATCTCGCAGAGTTTTCTTGATGATGTCGAAAAGAGTGTCATCATCGTCTTCTTCCTCGTTTTCAGCTTTTTCCTTGGCTTCGGCCTTGGTCTTGCCAAGCTTAACACTGTCGTCGTGAATGAACAGGCCGGCGATGATTGCAAAAATGAATGGGGTGCTCGAAATCATAATGATATCGCGCACGTTCATATCGCCAATCGCAAAACCAATCATGTAATAGACGAGACAGATCAGCTGGCAGAGTGAAGACATCTTGCCGAAGCTATCCTTAAAGAGTTTGTGGTCTCGCGAGGGGTCTTCCTTGTCTGCGAAATGCTTAAGCAGACTTGAGTCGACGCCCTGAGAGAAGGCAATGCCTATACCGAAAAGCGTCTCGCAGAGCACACAATCAAGCATCGTGTGGGCCTGTGCATAGAAGATGAGGCCCAGGAAGCAGAGGAAGTCGCCCAGGATATTAGCGAACTTGCGGCTGAAGCGGTCGGCCACCCAGCCGAGCGGGATATTGAGCGCCATTGCGACAACCGTGAAAGCGGCCTGAGTGAGAGCGATCTGCTCATGCGTGAGGCCAATCTCCATCTCGTAGAGAATGGTCATGAACGGAACACTAATGATTCCTGCGGTCAGCATAGACTCGAGCATCACGAGGACGCGGTTGGCTTTGGGCGACAGCCCGGTGGTTTTTCTTTTCATGATGATTCCTCCTTCTTAATCATGACTGAAAAGGTTAATAAAATAAATGTTCTAGCCGTCCATTTTGTACGGCTAGATAAGTCCCAAAAGCGCAAATCTGTTATTAATATTTATGTTGGCCTTTCTAGATAAGTACTTTTGAAACTTATCTAGAATTGCAAGAATTTAGACAGTTTCAAGCTCAGTATTCCAAAGCATACAAAGGAAACCGTAATTGCGTACGGCTGCTGCTGGAATAGTAAACTCGAAACTTTTATGTATCATAATACTTATTATATATCATAAAATACTTATTCTGTCAAGAAAAACAAAAGCACAATAAAAACTCCCCGTTTCTTGTCTGAAACAGGGAGTGTTGAGCCTTAATCATCGGCTCGTTCCATGAGGCCAATTGCAATAAAGACAATGATCTCGATGAGGCAGTAGGCAAAGAGTGCGATTCAGAGAATGTTACTCTTTTTGCCGGCAATGTTGATGCGTGAGAAGTTCTCGACGTCGGCGTTGTCGGCAATCATTGAGATGGTCGCCAGCTCTTCGAGAGTTCTCTTCTGTCCGCCCACAACGATGCTTGTCTCCTGCTCGGAATTATATCCGGGCCAGACTCCTTTGATTGCGCCGTTGGGTGAGACTCTCAGAGTGTAGTTCTTGACCTTGATCTTGTCGCCACTAACTGTCAGGGGGATGTCGTTGTCCTTTGTCTTGGTTTCGAGGGCTCCATCCGTGCGAATATTCGTCTTGTCCTCGACGAGTCCCAGGATTTTTGCGATCTGCTCTTCCGATAAGCTTCCTGTCGGCTCAAGATGTGTGGCATTTGATGCATACTCATGAGCGTCGAGGCAGTTGCTCGACATCGTCTTAACGGCACGCAGATAGCGGTCGCTGTGTTTTTCGCAGCTGCTGGCGATGGTTGTCTCGGGGACTTTCACTGTCACCTGGTAAAATGTTGCGCTTGCGAGAAGCGCGATCGGAATGATGATGGCGAAGATGATGAACGGCAGGATGCCGCCGCTTCTTCTTCTCGGTCTTCTCGGTCGATTCTGGTTACTCATACTTTACCTCCTAAGGTCCGTCGGAGCTACTCCTTTTCGCTCCAAAAATAATACAAGTATTATATCACAAAACGCTTAAATAGTCAATGTTGTCTATGCTTTGCGGAGCGCTGAGTGTCGGGCATAATGGAATTATGAATACTCAATGCAGTAAAAAATGAAGATATATTCCAAAATTCGAGTTTGCAACTAAGCGACCTCTGTTATTTTGGGAAGTTTTGCGTTGTTTAAATAACTTGCTATTCGTATGATTGAGGCGGCGTCGAGGACTAAGCTTGGGCGAAATGGCTCTAGACAAGCAGCAGGTCGAGGCGGTGGTGGCCTGCGAGGATGCGCAACTGGTTTTGGCATCCGCCGGTAGTGGTAAGACTATGAGCCTACTGGCAAAAATCGAGTATCTCTGTGACGAACTGGAGATCTCGCCAGGGCAGATTTTGGCAATTTCTTTTACAAAGAAGACGGTCGATGAATTAATCGAGCGTTGTAGCATTAAAGGTGTCGAGTTTCGAACTTTTCATGCGCTCGGGAACGGTATTTTGCTTGAATATCAGAGCGAGCATCTGGCGAAACGCCGGCTGATTAGCGAATCTGAGATTGCAGTCTTTTTGCGAGATAAGTTGCTAGAACTGTGCAGCGATGAGGCTTTTGCGCGAAAAGTGAATGACTATATCTTGTTTTATCTTTCTGCGCCGATTGCGCCTGGTGGCTACAAGAATCTGAGCCAGAAGATTAGTATTAATCGGCTCTGCTTGCGTGCTAGTATTCGGCGCCAACTATATGAAGAATCTAGCAAGCGGGCCGGGTCGAGTCTGAGAGGCGAGCTAATTCGCAATAAAGAAGAGGAGCTGGTGGCGAATTGGCTATATATTAACCAGATTAATTACGAGTATCGCAAAGAACGCGAGGGGCATCGGCCGGATTTTACGCTCGATCGTTGCTTTTTGGATATCTTCTCGCTTGATCGGAATGGAAATTCGCTGCTCGGGAGTCAGTATCAGAGGGAAGTAGTCTGGCGCCGTAAATACTATCGACGGCGCGAATTGCGGCATATTGAGCTTCAATCTTGGCAATGAGGGGAGGGCGAGGTCTTTGGTGGGCTGGAGCGCAGCTTGCGTTCCGCTGGTCTGGTACCGCAGCGGCGTGGGGAAACGGAGATAATGGGGCTTATTCAGGAATGCCTTGCTGGCGAGTTTGATTGCTTTTTGCGGCAGCTTTCGACTTTTTTATCGCTCTATAAGAATGGCATGCGTCGTCTTGAGATGCTTCGGTCCAGGGTTGCTAGGCTGCCATGCTATGAACGACTGCGCGCGACGCGGTTTCTGGATATTTTCGAGCGGTTACTGCAAGAATATGAGCAATACCTTGAGGAAGGGCGCCTCTATGATTTTGCTGACATGATAAATGACGCGACAGATTTGGTTAAGAGTGAGCGAGATTGTATGTTGGGTTATCGCTATATTTTGCTAGACGAGGTTCAGGACTTGTCGCCGAATCGCTTGAGACTTGTGCGCGAGGTTTTGCGTAAGAATCCGCAATGCCGTCTATTCGGGGTTGGTGATGACTGGCAATCGATATATCGGTTTACGGGGAGCAATTTAGAATTGATTGATCGCTTTTCGGATTATTTTGGGCGACATGTTCGGCGTAGTCTGATTGAGACGACGCATCGCTTCGGCGCTCCGACCGTAAAGCTTAGTAGTGTATTTGTTCAGAAAAATCCGCAGCAAGCACACAAGAGGGTGAAAGGTTTGAAGACGCAAACGCAAATTAAGATTATTCTAAGCAAGCCAAGTATGACTAATCGGAATTCTGAGGCCGATGGCTTTCGTCGGGTGGTCGCGGATTTGCGCGAAATATACGGCGAGGCTTTGCTAAAAATGCAGCTGCAGATTATTTCGCGCTTTAATCATGACATTGGCTTCTTGGGCGACGCGCCGGAGGCGAAAATTGATGGCGATAAGGTTGAGTGGGGTGGCCTGACTTTTGATTTTTGCTCGATTCATAAATCTAAGGGTATTACACGTGATATTGTGATTGTTCTAAATATGAACGATAGCCTGATGGGAATGCCTGCGCAGCGAGAGAGCGATCCGCTGATCGAGATGCTTCTGAGCGATAAAGAGCCATATCGTTATGCCGAGGAGCGCAGATTGTTTTATGTAGCGTTAACGCGCGCCCGAAAGGCAACTTATTTGATTGCGAAAGAGAAGACTCCGTCGCCATTTCTGCTAGAACTTTCGCCCGAGTTGGCCGATGCGCGCAAGAACCGCTGTCCGCATTGTGAAACTGGCGAGTTGATTCGCAAAGAATCAAAGTTTGGCACCTTTCGCTACTGCTCAAATTACTTCTATGGCTGTAACTACTTTAAACGAGGTGAGTAGTAATCGATGCTATAATAATCTTAATATGGGAAAAAGAGGTGTAAAAGCAGAGGCTTCTGTTAATTCTTCTGATTCGAAGAAAAAGCGAGAGAAGAAGCCGCGTCGGACTTATAAAACATTCAAGCAGGCTTTTCGTGATTCTCGCGAGAAAGTTTGGAATAAAAAGCGCGCGAGGGTGAGACTTCATCGCTCGTTTAGGCGCTCCTATCGCGAAGATTATAAGCGCGGACTTAGGGCCCCGGGCTTGGTTAGCCATGCTTTGACTTCGCTAAAAATCATCTTCCGTAACTGGAAGCTTTTTGGTCTCTTGATGCTTGTCGTCGTGATCGCGAATATCTTGTTTGTTGGTATCATGAGCGAGGAAAATTATCAGACTTATCAGGATTCGCTCGATCTTAGTAGTGAAGTGAACGGCTATGGTGAGCTTGGCCGCTTTGCGAAGTCTGGCATGCTCATGCTTTCGAGTATTACGACGGCCGGTCTTAGCTCAAGTATTGGCGATGTTCAGATTCTATTCCTAATCATCTTTGTTTTGATGCTCTGGCTCATTACGACTTATTTCCTGCGCCATATTCTTGCTGGCAATAAGCCGCATTTTCGCGACGGCCTCTATAACGCGTTTGCGCCGATTATTTCCGTGCTCGTGACGGCGGTTGTGCTCTTTATTCATCTCATCCCATTCTTTATCTTCTTGATTTTGTATTCGACGGCGGTCGCGACGGAGTTCTTGAGTCGGCCGCTCTATTGCTTCCTCTTCTGGCTGCTTAGCTCTCTCTTAATCTTGCTTTCGCTTCATCTTGTGCCAATCTCGCTTATTGCGCTTTCGAGTGTGACGGTTCCGGGCATTTATCCGATGCAGGCAATCCATGCTGCTACCGACCTTATTCAGGGGCGCCGCACGAAGTATATTATTCGTATTGTATTCTTCTTCCTAGTTTTGGCGATTTTGTGGGTGATCGTGATGTTGCCTATTACTTGGTTTGATCTATGGATGAAGGAAGAGATGGGCTGGCTGGTTAATACGCCAATCGTGCCATTCTTCTTGCAGTGTATGACCGCATTCTCGATTATCTATACCACTAGCTATTTCTACTTGTTCTACCGAAGGATGCTCGAAAATGAAGACTAATGCCCCTGCCGAAGTAATAGAGCGCGTTGAGAAGTTGCGCAAGCTTATTGATGATTATCGCTATCATTACCATGTGCTCGACGAGTCGACGATGTCTGAGGCGGCTGCGGACAGTCTCAAGCATGAGCTCGCTAAAATCGAGGAAGAATATCCAGAGTTAATTACGCCAGATTCGCCAACGCAGCGCGTGGCCGGCCGTGCTTTGGATAAGTTTACGAAGGTAAAGCATGTCGAGCGTATGATTTCGCTGGCAGATGTCTTCTCGAAGGAAGAGATTAAAGATTGGTTGGAGCGCATTGCTAAGCTTGGTGCGATTAATCCTGAACTTTTCGTAGATATTAAGATGGATGGCCTCGCAATGGCGCTTATTTACGAGGATGGTCTCTTGAAACAGGCGGTGACTCGTGGCGACGGTAAGGTTGGCGAGGACGTGACGATGAATGTCCGCACGATTGAGAATGTTCCGCTTCACATTGATCAGAAGGAGCATACTGAGGTTCGTGGTGAGGTCGTGATTTTTAAGGAAGATTTCGACAAAATCAACGAGGCGCAAAAGGCCGCAGGGAAGCCAGTGTTTGCAAACCCGCGCAACTTGGCGGCAGGTACGATTCGTCAGCTCGATCCGAAAGTGGCAGCTTCGCGTCCGCTCAAGTTTATGGGCTACGATATGGTTTCGCCAAATTTGCCGACCAATTCCGAGGTCTACGAGCGTCTGAACGAACTTGGTTTTCGTACTTCGCGCCAGCAGAAAGTTTACAAAGATATCAACGGCGCCTTCGAGTTTATTGAGCATCTTAACCAGGTGCGTGGAGATTTTCCGTTTGGTACGGATGGTGCCGTGATTAAGGTTAATGACCGCAAGGTTTATCAGTCGCTTGGCATCGTTGGTAAGACGCCTCGTGCAGCAATTGCTTATAAGTATCCAGCAGAAGAAGCAACGACGATTATTAAAGATATTGTGATTTCTATTGGACGCACGGGTGCAGCGACGCCGGTTGCAGTTTTTGACCCAGTTCAGCTTGCTGGCACGACGGTTCGTCATGCATCGCTTCATAATGCGGATGAGATTGCTCGCCTCGATGCGCGCATTGGTGATACGGCTGTTATCTATAAGGCCGGAGACATTATTCCGCAGGTTAATCGTATTTTGACTGAGCTACGCCCGAGCGATTCGAAGCCTTTTAGCTACGAGGAGGCGCTGAGGGAACAATATCCTGAGCTCGAGTTTGAGCGCCCAGCTGGCGAAGTGGTTTATCGTGTAAAGGGAAGCAATGCGGACCAAATGCTGAAGCGCGCGATTGAATATTATGCTAGTAAGCCTGCGCTAAACATTGAGGGTCTCGGCGAGAAGAATGTCGAAGCTTTGGTGGATAGTGGCTTGGTTGCTTCGATTGCGGATTTATACACTTTGACGGCTGGTCAGGTAATGGATTTGGAACGCTTCGGTGAGGTGTCTGCGCATAAGCTCGTGGATAATATTCGGGCGAAAAAGAATCCGCCACTTGCGAAGTTCATTACGGCAATTGGTATTCGTCATATTGGCGCTCAGACGGCGATTGATTTGGCGGCGCATTTTAAGACTCTCGATGCTTTGCGTGACGCTACGGAAAAGGAGTTAATCGAGATGCCTGGCATTGGTATCACGGTTGCGGAGTCGATTTTGGCGTGGTTTGCCGATGAGGATAATTTGGCGCTTTTAGACAAAATGAAGGAAATTGGTGTCGAGCCGACCTATGAAGATAATTCGAACGGTAAGCTTGCCGGACTTGGCTTTGTCGTGACCGGAACGCTTGATTCGATGGGGCGCGATGAGGCTGCTGAGAGAATACGTGCGCTTGGCGGAGAATTCCACAGTAGTGTTGTAAAAAGTACAAATTACCTCGTTGCTGGCAGAAATACAGGCAAGTCGAAGCTTGAGAAGGCGGCAAAACTCGGCACAAAAGTTATAGACGAAGCAGAATTCTTGAAGCTTCTTGGAGAATAAAATAACTCCCGTCAGGAACTGGCGGGAGTTTTGGGTGGTGGGGTGAATAGATGAATGAATGGGTTAGCCGTTCTGGAGAGCGGCTTTGAGACGCTCGAGCGCATTAAGGCGAATGTTTCCCATCTGAATGACGCCCATCTTCTCGAGGCTAGCACTTGCGCCAAAGGCGTAAACTCTAGTGCCATTCTCGAGGGCGCTTGTGATACGATCCTGATGTCTCTCCTCGATAGTGTCGAACTCCATTTCTGCGGAGCTGGTGTGGCAGCAAGAGCAGCCAAGGTCGTGAACGAGCTTCGAGATGGAGTTTGCAATTCTCTTGTCTTCGGCAAGGAAGCTGGAAGGAATTACTACTAATGCGTTGTATTTGCTCATATGTCACCTCGTTACTATTACTGTAGAAAGATTTGGAGTTTGCGCTCCCAGCAATAGCTTTCTGTAAAGAACATTTTTCTACTTTAACAGATTATTACTAACATGTCAATAGTATAATGCTCGAGTTAATTTTTAAATAATTAGCACTCTTGACACTTGAGTGCTAAACTATATACAATAGAATACAGTTAAGCTTGCCGTTAACTATCCTTCAAGCTGACTAGAATTGGAGAAAAATGATGGACGAATTTAGTGAAATTATGAGTCACTTGAGCGAAAATGCTCGTTTTGCTCTACAGAAAGCCGATTATTATAGCAAGCGCTATAACCAGGGCTATATGGGAACCGAGCATCTTTTGATGGGTATTCTCGCTCAGGATACTTCGACCGGTGCGCGCGTTTTGCGTGAGCAGGGCGTTAATTTGAATGAGCTCGAGAAGGTTCAGGGCAAGGAAGCGGTCGATGTTCCGGCATCTCCAATGGCAATGATGTCGCTTTCGGAGGCTGCCGTCTTGACGCTTCGTATGGCGCTAAATTTTGCGCGCGAGAATGGGCTTGAGGTTGTTGGCACTGAGCATATGGTTCATTCGCTTGTACGTCAGCCAAATTCTCGTGCTGCGCTTTTGCTGAATCGCCTAAAGGTTGATCTTGATGAAATTGCGCGTAGTATTGAGGAGATCGTTGAGCAGGAAGCCGACGAGGCTAAGCTTGAGGAACAGAAGCGTAAGGCTGGCAAGCGTGCAACTTTCCGTTTCTTGAGTAAGTATGGCACTGATTTGACCGATGAGGCTCGCCAGGGGCGTCTCGATACAGTAATTGGCCGCGAAAAAGAGATTGAGCGCGCCGTGACGGTGCTTTGCCGTCGTACAAAAAGCAATCCAGTATTGATTGGTGAAGCTGGCGTAGGTAAGACTGCGATTGTTGAAGGTCTCGCGATGCGCATTGTTAAGAATGATGTGCCGGAAGCTTTGATTGGTAAGCGCATTTATCAGATCGATCTTAGCGCTGTTGTTGCTGGTACGAAGTTCCGTGGTGAATTCGAGGAGCGCATTAAAGGCATTATTGATGAAGCAGTCGAAGACGATACAGTAATTTTGTTTATCGATGAGCTCCATCTCTTGAACGGCGCTGGTTCTTCCGAGGGCAGTATGGATGCGGCGAACATTTTGAAGCCGGCCCTTGCGCGCAATAGCCTTAAGCTAATTGGCGCAACTACGCTCGATGAGTATCGCAAATATATCGAGAAGGATAAGGCTCTTGCGCGCCGCTTCCAGACCGTGATGGTCGAGGAGCCGAGCAAGACCGTAACTTTGCGCATTTTGAAGGGCATTAAGCCTCACTATGAGAAGCACCACAATGTCTCGATTTCTGATGAGATTCTCGAAGAGGCAATTACGCTTTCGGGTCGCTATGTCTCGGATCGCTTCATGCCAGATAAAGTTATCGATGTTATTGATGAGGCTAGTGCAATTGCTCGTGTCGAGCTAGATAAGAAGGGTGGCAGTGAATATAAGAAAGCCAAGATTGAATTGAGTGACCTTCAGCGCCGTATTGAAGAAGCTGCAGACGCAGAAAAATATGAGGAAGCTGCAACTCTTAAGACTCGTGCTGCTCAGATCGAGGAGAAGCTGGCTAAGCTCGAGAAAGATAATAAGGATATTGAGAAAGTCCCTGCAGTTACGAGCGAGAATCTCGCGACGGCAATTAGTTTGAAGACTGGCATCCCAGTTAGCCGCGTCCATGGTTCCGAGCAGGAGCTACTAGTTCACCTCGAAGATCATCTCAAGAAAGATATTATTGGTCAGGATGATGCAATTAAGGCGATCAGTAAGGCGATTCGTCGCGGTCGTTCTGGCATTGCTGACTCGCATCGCCCAATCGGTAGCTTTGTCTTTATGGGGCCGACCGGCGTTGGTAAGACTGAGCTTGCGAAGGTACTTGCGCGCGAGGTCTTTGGCGGCGAAGATTCGCTAATCAAGATTGATATGTCCGAATTCGAAGAGAAGCATAATGTCGCTCGTCTTGTTGGCGCACCGGCTGGCTATGTCGGCTACGAAGATGGTGGCAAGCTCACTGAGCAAATTCGTCGCCATCCATATTCGGTCGTTCTCTTCGACGAGATCGAGAAGGCGCATCCAGATGTCTTTAATATTCTCTTGCAGATTCTCGAAGATGGCACGTTGACTGATGGTCAGGGTACGAAGGTTAAGTTTAATAACTCGATTGTAATTTTGACGAGCAATCTCGGTGCTGAGGAAATGTATCGCGAATCCGAGCTTGGTTTCAGCGTGAAGTCTAAGAAGGATGCTGCTGCGCTTGAGGCTGAGCATGCTGCGAACGAGGCGGCTGCAATGAAGGCTCTACGCAAGCTTATGCGCCCAGAGCTGGTTAACCGCTTTGATGCAATTGTTACCTTCAATGCTTTGACCGAGAAGAACGTTGAGCGCATCTTCAATAATATGATTGCTGACCTTAAGAAGCGCCTTGCCGAGAAATCGATTGGCCTTGAGCTTACCGATGCTGCGAAGAATCGCTTGATTGAGAAGGGTTACGACGTTAAGAACGGTGCTCGTCCGCTTCGCCGTGAAATCCAGGATGAGCTCGAATCACTACTTGCCGATCATATGCTTGATGGCTCGCTCGATAAGGGTAATATTGCGAAGGTCGACTTTGCGAAAGACGAATTTACGCTTACGATTGCGAAAGAGTAATATACTTAAAATATGACAGCAAAAAAGAACCCTGCTAATGGTGGCAAGTCAAAAACACTTGTTGGCTTGCTGCTTTGCGGCGTAATTGTTGTGTTCTTGTTAATCTTTGTAGATTTCGTCGCGGTGGCCGATACATTTATTGGCCTAAGCTATACTCCGAGCGCTGAAGTTGAGGAGCTTGTTGAAAAAGATGATCTTACCAAGGCTGGTTTGAGGATTTTGAAGGCCTCCAAGCCAGAGCTGCTTGGCGCGGATGTATTCAATTCCAAGTGCTATTCGGACCTAGAACGCGAAAACTCGGTGCTTGGCTGCTATACGAATAATTCCATCTATGTTTACAATATTCAGAATGATGAACTAGATGGTATTAAAGAGACGGTTTTGGCTCACGAGTTATTGCATGCGGTCTGGCATCGCATGAGCATCTACGAGCGTCGCGACCTCTACGACGACCTTGATCAGGTCTATGCTGCAAACAAAGATGAATTAAGCGAGCATATGTCTGGCTACACCGATGAGGAGCACTACGATGAGTTGCACTCGGTGATTGGCACGCAAATCAACGACGGCAAACTCACGCAGAATCTACGCGAGCACTATGCAAAATATTTCAATAAGCAGCAGACTATAGTTTCTTATTACGACAATTATAATGGCAAGTTTAAGTCGCTCGAGAAGCGCGCGGCTGAGCTTGAGGTGCAGATTAATCAGAAAAAGGAACAGATTGAAGCAAAGACTCGAAAGTATGAGTCTGAGTCGGCTGATTTGCTGAAAAATATTAATAGCTTCAATTCTCGCGCGGCGACCGGTGGCTTTGCGGATAGTGCAAGCTTCTATGCCGAACGCAACGAGCTCGTGGCGCGTCAGACTCGTCTGCAGGAAGATTACAATGCGCTCAATGCTTTGATCGCGGAGACTAATGCGCTGATTACGGAATATAACAGTAATGTCGTGGAAGTTGGCAAGCTTTACGACAGTGTAGATAGTCGCATAGAGAAACCTGCCGGCAGTATCGATAATTAGCACTCTTGACATTAGAGTGCCAGAACTCTAGAATTAAACAAGGAGGAATTATGAAAGATTATTTAGTCCCGACTGTGGTCGAAGAATCGAATCGTGGCGAACGCGCCTATGATATCTATTCTCGCCTTTTGAAAGAACGTGTTGTCTTTCTCGGCGAAGAGGTTAATGAGTCTACTGCGAATATTGTGATTGCGCAGCTCTTGCATCTTGCCTATGAAGACCCAAAGAAAGATATTAAGCTCTATATTAACTCGCCAGGCGGATCCGTTTATGATGGCCTCGCGATTATTGATACGATGAATTACATTCAGCCTGATGTTCAGACGATTGGTATTGGCTTGCAGGCTTCGATGGGCGCGATGTTGCTCGCCTGTGGCGCAAAGGGTAAGCGCTATGCTTTGCCGAATGCTCGAATTATGATTCATCAGCCAAGCTCCGGCACTCAGGGCAAGATTACTGACCAGGAAATTGCTCTTCGCGAGGGCGTTTACCTAAAGAAGGTTCTCGCTCAGATGATGGCAGAGCGTACTGGCCAAAGCTACGAGAAGGTAGTTAAAGATATGGACCGCGATAACTGGATGTCTGCTGAAGAAGCAAAAGCATACGGTATCGTTGATGAAGTTATTACGAAATAACGCATGAGAAATCCCCCGGCTCGAAAGTCGGGGGATTTATTTTTATTCCGGATTTCTGGCTAATCCGAAACCAGTACAATATTTTTCGATTTCATCATCAATTTCGTCTGCGTCTTCCAATCGTTTGCGATCTGCCAGGAGATAGCAAAACATATCAACAGTTTGGTCCTCGGAGAGATGGAAACGCTGTTGGTTTAGCGCGAGAATATAGCCCGGCTCGCGTGGTTTTGCCTTGCTAATTGGGGCTATGTCCCATCCCATAGAGGGTAGATGCTCAAGGAGATTAGTATCGCTCGTGCTGACTTGCTGAACAAAGCAACTAGTCGAGATTGAAAGTGTGATAATGTGGCCGGTCGTTCTTTTCGGCGTGAGCTCTAGGTTTTTAAGCTCGCCGTTTTGCTTGAATGTTGGTTGGAGCTCGTAATCTTTCAGGAGTTTGTCTCCATCAATCGTAAACGGTGACAGAATCGAGACGATCTGAATCAGGCATTGTCTTATACTGAGAAGACCAATGAGTAGGAGTCCAATCGTGAAGTAGCTCCTGAATACGATTTCGAGTTTTGTTCCGTTCAAATTTCTTGCGTACAGTACAAGCTCGGCTCCGCAGAACGCAAAGATTGCGACCTTGCTCAGGGAGGCCAATTGCTTGTATAACCATTCAGCGAATTTTCTCATAAGAACACCTCCTTTGATGAGAAATGGAAGTAAAGGTTCGGCAGCCGTATTGCCGCTTAATTTTCTTATATAATAAAGAATCCCCAGGCGCAAGTGGCGCCTGGGGGTCCAAGGAGGCGACTCTGGCTAGATAGCTTGATAGCTAGCTCCAGATATCAGGGGTTTGTAACGTTGTGCTCTGAGTATGTTTACCAGCATGTATGCATACTCAGCGTCAATCGCAAGCTCGCGAGTATTGCTGATTTTCAGAAAGCAAAACTCTCGCGAAAGGTTTCTTTTCTTGGTGCGGTTGCCGACTTTCACGCTCGTGACAATGTCGTATTCGTTGACGCAGAGTGTGATTGGCTCTACGCCATGAATGATGATCATATATGGGTTTGTTCGGTCGATGTGCGTTGCTTCGCGCAAATCGATTTTAAGCGGCGATATTATGCCAAGTATGCGATCCAATGCCCATAATATGATATAGATGCCGATGCTGATAGCTGCACATCCAAGAATCTGCTTGAAGTTGTTTTCTGCGCCCTTGTAGAGTCTAAATAATACCAGACCCACAGCTGTCGCGCCGCAGAAATAGAATCTTAAATCATTGATTATTTTTCGTCTGATCATGACGAATCCCTCCTTTGTAATGTACGTAGTACAAACGGTCTAATACCTGCTACTATAGCACAAACAGAGAAAAAAGTCAATGTAGCGCTCATGCTTGAGTGTTTTAGCTAATCCGATGGTAAACTAGATGTATGGTTAAGTTGAAGACGAGGTACCAGTGTCAGAACTGTGGCGCGAGCTATGCGAAGTGGGCTGGGCGCTGTGAAAACTGTGGCGAATGGAACACTTTATTGGAGCAGGCGGCTTCGGTTGAGGTTGAAGCGAAGAGCGCGGTTGCACGTGGCTCGGTTTCTGGCAAGAAGCTCGATGCAGTCTCAATTAATACAATTGAGCCGTCCGATGCGGGTAGTCGTCTTTCGACTGGTTTTTCCGATTTGGACGTGGTCTTGGGTGGCGGCATTCTGCTCGGTGGCGTTGCGCTACTTGCCGGTCAGCCAGGCATGGGCAAGTCCACGATTTTAATGCAGATTTGCGCCACGATCTCAAATGGCGGACGCAAGGTGCTTTATGTTTCCGGCGAGGAGTCGGCAGGGCAGGTCAAAATGCGCGCTGTACGTTTGGGCGCAACTTCGGATTATCTGCATTTTGCTAGCTCGTCGTCGGCGAATGATATTGCGAAGACGATCGAGGGCGGAGAATATGACTTGGTAATTGTCGACTCAATCCAGACTCTGAGCATGGCAGAAATTTCTTCTGCGCCTGGCACGGTAAGTCAGGTTAGCAACTGTGGCAACTTGATTATTCGCGCAGCGAAGAATAGTAATACGGCCGTCGTGATTGTGGGGCACGTTACGAAAGAGGGTACGCTTGCTGGCCCGAAGGTACTCGAGCATTTGGTTGACGTAGTACTGAATTTTGAAGGTGATCGTTATGGTGGTTTCAAGACAATTCGTGCAGTTAAGAACCGCTTTGGCTCGACGACCGAGATGGCGATTTTCGAGATGGCTAGCCAAGGCCTCGTGGAGGTGAAGAATCCGAGCGAAGCTTTGTTGGCGGAGCGCCAAAATACGGACGGTAGCATTATCATGGCGACAATCGAGGGTGCGCGCCCGCTTTTGGTGGAAATTCAGGCCTTGGTTAATCCGACTAATTTTGGCTATCCGAAGCGTACGGCGTCTGGCTTTGATTTGAATCGTCTTAATCTTTTGATTGCGGTTTTGGAAAAGCGCACGAAGTTGAAGTTGCAGGATAAGGATATCTTTATCAATGTGGTTGGCGGCATGAAGCTGAATGATTCGGCGGCGGATTTGGCGATTTGTATGGCAATTGCAAGCGCGGCGGCTGGTCGCAAGCTTGACGAGGATATGGTGGTCTTTGGCGAAATCGGTCTTGGCGGCGAAATTCGTAGTGTAGTTGCGCCAGATAGGCGTATTGCCGAGGCGAAGAAGCTTGGCTTTAAGGGTGCTATTGCGCCGACAACTATTAAGGACAAATTCGTTTTACCAGTTAAAGATCTCCGTTCGGCACTAGTTAAATATATGAATAATAAGTGATGGTAAGCTATAAAATTGAATATAACTTAGAGCAGGATGCATATAACTGGTGGGATTCTGTGAACCACTGGCATTCGGAAGGTAGGCTCAAGACTGAAGAGGAACGCGAGATTGCGCGCAAGATTAATGGCTTAAGTTTTGAGCAGGCTCTAGAAATTTTACGCCCATATTTAGAAAATCGTAAGAATAAGTCCACGGGTATATTTATCGAGACAATGCAGGAGCAATTTGCGGAGTATTTTGAGGCTGCCGTTAGAAAGATGGAAGAGGTTACAGGCTTTTCGCTCGCAGTAGAAGGTTGCGCCAATAACCGTGCTAAGGAAATAGCGAAAATTCACCCAGAGCGCACCGCTCCGAATGAGAATTTGTATTTTCCGATTACGACTTTCCCAGCAATGGTGGTTTATTACGAAGAGGGTGTGATTTTTACTTACGCAAAAATCGACAATGAGCTCTGGGGCATGCCGCTCGATGGAACGCTCCACGAGTTGCTACATTTTCAAACGGATGCATATTGGCGTCAGCCGCAAACTATGGGAACTCCTGAGCATCTTGCGGCTGCAAAGGCGGTCGCTGCACTAGACGAGGATCAATATTTCAAATTAAAAGAGTCGCTGACGGTGATTTTAGATGAATCCTGGAAGCCGATTATTACTTTGCCGGACTGTAGTTATCCTGAATTTGGCGAGATTCGCCAGAAGTTACACGAGTATTATTTAAAGAATCGAGACTTCGACGCGCTGATGTTGTATGGCGCCAGTCTTGTATAGGTTAAGCGCTTGCAACTCCTCTCAATCTGTGGTACAATTGGTCCAATATGATTAGTAAAGACGATAAAGCTAAGGCAATTGCGAAGCTTGCACGCAGCGACAAGGATGTCGGCTCTCCAGAGGTTCAGGTCTCTATTTTGACTGAACGCATCAAGGAAGTTACCGAGCATGTCAAAGCAAACAAGCACGACTACATGGCAAAGCGCGGCTTGATCCAGATGGTTGGTCAGCGCAAGAAATTGCTCAAGCATCTTGAAAACAGCGACTTCGAGACCTACAAGGCTACCGTCGCAAAGCTTGGTCTTCGCAAATAATAAAATAACTCCCATTCGTGGAGTTATTTTTTTGCCCAAGGGCTACCGTTTTAAGTGTCAGAATGATATAATTAAAGAGTAAATAAATCGGGAAAATGATAGATATTTGCAGCCTAAGCCTAGGCTATAAGTACTTATTATTTTCTCGAAGAAAGGTATGAATGGAAATTATAAATCCTAGTGGTAAGAAGACCCTGAAACTAGAGACCGATTTTTGTGGTCGCAAGTTGGGTCTCGAAGTTAATCGTGTTGGCTTCCGCTCCACTTCCTCTGTTTTGGTAACCTATGGCGACACTGTCGTCCTCGGTTCCGTCGTGGTTGGCAATAAGCCTATCATGCAGGATTTCTTCCCACTAACAATTGAATATCAGGAGAAGTTCTACGCTTCTGGTAAGATTTCAAGCAGCAAGTTTATTAAGCGCGAAGGTAAGCCTTCTGAAGAAGCGATTTTGGTTGCTCGTCTCATTGACCGCCCGATTCGCCCACTCTTCCCGAAGGGTTATCGCCAGGAAATCATGGTTGTCTCGACCGTGCTTTCGATGGATCCAAACTTCCGCCCAGACGTAATTGCAATGATTGCAGCTTCGAGCGCATTGATGCTCGCAGGCGTTCCATTTGATGGTCCTATTGCTGGTCTTCGTATTGGTCGCGTCAATGGCGAATATAAGGCATTCTTGACTCCAGAAGAGCGTGCCGCTTCTGATCTTGATCTTGTTGTTGCTGGTAAAGATTCTGGCATCACGATGGTTGAGGCTGGCGCAAACGAAGTTCCTGAAGATGTCATTATTGACGGTATGGCTTGGGGTCTTGAGCAACTTAAGCCAGCGATCGAGCTTCAGAATAAGCTTCGTGAGCAGGTTGGTGTTGTTGAGCAGGAATACAGCCTTATCCTTCCAAGCGACGAAGTTAAGGCTCAGGTTGATGCCTGGATGGTTGGCAAGCTTGACGACAAGTTCCGCATTAGCGATACGGTCGAGCGCAATCAGCTTATTTCCGATCTTAAGTATGCTATGCATGATGAATTCTCTCAGAAACTTGTTTCTGACGAGGAAGCTGGCATTACTGATAAGATGAGCGAAGAAGAGAAGATGTCTACTCGTACTAAGTACTACGATGAGCACTTCCGTGATGAATATGGTGAAGCTTTCGAGCTTGCTGTTAAGCATGACGTTCGCAAGAATATTGTCGAAAAGGGTGTTCGTCCAGACGGCCGTAAGCTTGACGAGGTTCGTCCGCTCAGCTCGCAGGTTGGTATTTTGCCACGCTGTCATGGTTCGAGCTTGTTTACTCGCGGCGTTACCCAGGCTTTGAATGCTGTTACCTTGGCTCCGCTTAGCTACGCTCAGCTCGTAGATACGATGGAAACCACCGACGGTCTCCGCCGCTACATGCATCACTACAATGCGCCAGGCTATACGGTTGGTGAAGTTAGCCGCATGGGCAGCCCAGGACGTCGTGAAATTGGTCACGGCTACTTGGCAGAGCGCGCTTTGAGTCCAGTCCTTCCAAGCGAAGAAGAATTCCCATACGCTATTCGCAGTGTTACCGACATCATGTCTCAGAATGGTTCGACTTCGATGGCTGCAACTTGTAGCTCATGTCTAGCCTTGATGGATGCCGGTGTTCCACTAAAGCGTCCAGTCTCTGGTGTTGCAATGGGTCTCATCATGGAAGACGGCAAGCCTTACGTCTTGACCGATCTTATGGATGCTGAAGACTTTGCTGGCGATATGGACTTCAAGGTTACTGGTACTACTGAAGGTGTCACCGCAATGCAGATGGACATGAAGGTTCATGGTCTTCCAATTAGCGTCTTGTCTGAGGCTATCAAGAAGGCTCATGCTGGCCGTATGCATATTCTTGAGCACATGCTTAGCGTTATTAAGGAGCCACGCGACCATCTTAGCCCATATGCTCCACGCATTGAGAAGCTCATGATTAATCCGGATAAGATCGGCGCAGTTATCGGCAAGGGCGGCGAAATGATCAACAAGATCACTTCCGAAACCGGCGCAGAAATTAACATTGAAGAGAACGGTCTTGTAACTGTCGCGGCTGCTGATGGTGAAAAGATTGAGAAGGCTCTTGAATGGATTCGTTCGCTTACTGAAGAGCCAGAAGTTGGCAAAATCTACAAAGGCAAAGTCGTTACCATTAAGGACTTCGGTGCATTTGTAAACATCTTGCCAGGTATTGATGGTATGCTTCATATTTCTCAGATCTCTGAGAAGCGCATTGATAAAGTCACGGATGTATTAAAGGTAGGTCAAGAAGTTAAGGTTCGCCTTGATGCAATTGACGAGAAGGGTCGCCTTAACCTTTCGATGCGCCGTGTTGAGCAATAATAAGACGATTATTGCTTTAGAATAAGGGCATAATAAAACCGCAAAATAGGCAAGCGCTCATGCTTGCCTATTTTTGTGTCAGAAGTGCTACTGCTAGACTTTTGATTAAAAAATGTTTAAAATAAAAGCGTAATTTAATATTTCTTAAAGGAGAAATCTAATGGCGGAAGCCGCAAATCAGCAGCCTACACCAGTAGTCAAACCGGTCCAGGCTAAGAAAATTAAAATCGATGGTAAGAAGATTGCTTACTTCAATGCATTCGCATTGAGCTTTGCAACTTTCTTCGGCGTTGCTTTGATCTTCAACGCAATCGCTGGCTTTACTAAGGGTAAGTGGAGCTTTGGTATTCCATTCTCTGGTATCTTCCTATCTTGGGATATCAGCTATGTACCAAACATTGTAATCTTGGCCTTCATCGCTCTTGCTTTGAGCATCTTTGGTCTTATTACTGTCAACAAGATTACCGACGCTGAAGCTTTGAAGAAAGCTTGGTGTGCAAATGCTAAGGTCTTCATGGTCCTTACTGCTGGTTATGTTGTTGCAGCTATTGCAACCTGCGTCTACTCTTTGATGTATATCAAGGACGGTGCTGGTCCAACCCAGAAGGCTTTGTGGCTTAACGGCTTCATTCCAACCCTAGTCATGGGTGGCGTTTCCTTCGGTATCGCTGCTATCTCTAAGGCAATTGCTGGCGGCAAGACTGCATTGGTTCGCGTTATGAGCTACATCGCTTTGACTGTTGCTTCTATCGCATTCATCCTTATGTTCGTTCAGCAGCTCGTTTCGATTCACGGCAAGAAATCTTCTAGCTATGATCTTGACGACTATAGCGATCTTTGGGATCTATTGAAGTAATAGAAACCGCCGGACCCCGAAATGGGGTCCTTTTTTGTTCTCTGTAGAATATGATATAATATGCATATGGCTAAAAAGCGAGGTAGAAGAAGGAAAGCCCCAGAGGCTAAAAATATTCAGCACGAAGTTCCGAATTCATTTTGGAACCAAGTTGGTGCAGTTTTGATGATTTTGTTGGCAATTGTTTTGGTTGCTTCATGGTTTAAACAGCCTGATGCGATTGTTTTGAATGAGATGCACGCGTTGCTAATCAAGGGTCTCGGTATTACATCTTATCTTTTGCCATTTGTGATTGTTTACCTCGCAGTAAAAATCTTTCGCACGCCTGGCAATCGTTTGTCTTGGGCGGTTTGGCTATCCTCGGCCTTTATTGTGATTTTGTTCTGTGGCATGTTCAGTATTCCGCCATATCCAACTGCAAAGCTCGGTAGTGATGGCGGTATTGTTGGTAACTGGCTTGATGGGTATATGGTCAAGGCAATGGGCAAGCTCGTTTCCTTTATTATTTATGCTGTCGTTACGATTATTACTGCGCTATTCATGTATGCCGAGACGCCAGCGGAACTATTCCGCAAGATTGGTTCTATCTTCAGCGGTAGTCGCAATGGCGAAGATATTGAAAATGCCCGCGTCATGCGCCGCAACGCCGGAGTCGAGGATGACGAGGAAGAAGCTCCGCGTCGCCGTCGTGCCTTCTCTTTGAAGGTTAATAACACTCAGGCTGTAACTGATGAGGAAGCTCCAAAGAAGAAGGGTATCCTTCGCAAGGTTGATAACACCAATAAAGAGCCAGCTCCTGCTCCTGTGGCAGAGCCAAGCGCACTTGTTGCGGTAAATGATCCGAACTGGAAGATGCCTCCACTTTCGCTTTTGAATAAGAAGCGCTCTCCGGCAGATCCTGGTGATACTGACAAGATTGCGCATATTATCGAGGATACTTTGCGTCAGTTTAATATTGATGTTGATGTTGAAGAGGCAAACGTTGGCCCTCGTATTACGCAGTATACTTTGCGCCCGCCGGCTGGCGTTAAGATTTCCAAGATTGCGACCTATGATAAGGAGCTTGCTTTGAACCTCGCGAAGAGCAAGATTCGCGTCGAGGCTCCAATTCCTGGCACCCGTGCCGTTGGTGTTGAGGTCGAGAATGAGAAGCAGGGTAGTGTTGGCCTGCATGAGCTTTTGCAGTCTCCTGAATGGACTAAGATGATCTCGGATAAGCCACTAAGCTTTGCGCTCGGTAAGGATATTTCCGGTAAGGCTGTCGTTGGTAACCTTGCAAAGATGCCTCACTTGCTGATTGCGGGTACTACGGGTTCTGGTAAATCTGTTATGACTAATACCTTGCTCAGCTCGATGCTTTATCATAACTCTCCGGCCGATTTGCGCCTGATTATTGTCGACCCGAAGCAGGTCGAAATGGCGGCCTATGAGGATATTCCGCATCTTTTGACACCGATTATTACTGATGTTACAAAATCTCTCAGCGCACTAAAGTGGGCAGTCAATGAAATGGAGCGTCGTTATTCGATTATGGCGAAAGAGCGCGTCAAGAACATTGTCGACTATAACACCAAGATGCAAAAGAGTGGTGGTACGGTTGAGGTTCCTGATGAAGATGGCAACATGCAGAAGCATGATGAAGGCAAGATGCCATATATTGTCGTTGTGGTGGACGAGATGGCTGACCTTATGATGCAGGCGGGCAAGGAACTTGAGTTTATGATCGTTCGTATTGCGCAGAAGGGTCGCGCAGCAGGCATTCACCTCGTTCTTGCAACTCAGCGTCCAGAAGTTAAGGTCGTTACTGGTTTGATTAAGGCAAACATTCCGGGCCGTATCGCTTTCGCCGTGAATAACAATATGGACTCCCGCGTTATGCTCGATATGGGTGGTGCAGAGAAGTTGCTTGGTATGGGTGACATGCTCTACTTGACTACTGAAATGATGGGTAAGCCTAAGCGTGTCCAGGGTGCTTATGTGAGCGACGATGAGATTGAGAATTTGACGAATTATCTCCGCGAGCAGGCTCCTCCGAGCTATAACGACGAGGTTATTTCCCAGGAAGTTGCCGTTAAGGGTATGCCTGGTATGAGTATGTCTGATGGTGGTGGCGCCGGTGGCGGTGGCGATATCGAACGCCAGGCTGCCGAAATCGCAATTCGTGCACGTAAGCTTTCGACTTCGCTTTTGCAGCGTCAGTTGCGCATTGGCTATGGTCGTGCCGCTGCAATTATCGATCATCTCGAAGAAATTGGCGTTGTTGGCCCAGCCCCTGGTGGCAGTAAGCCGCGCGAGGTTCTGATTTCGTCCATGGACGAGTATCCAGAATAAAGAATTTGACAAAATATTAAATTATTGTCTTGCATTTCAATTTTGGCTGTCATAAGATAGACATATGAAACGCAGTGAATCATTCGTAAAAACCCTCAGAGAAGCTCCTGCTGACGAAGTTAGTCGCAGTGCGCAATTACTTTTACGCGCTGGATACATCTATAAAGAGATGGCCGGCGTTTATGATTACCTGCCCTTGGGTCGCAAGGTTTTGAATAATATTATCGACGTTATCCGCGAGGAAATGGTTGCGCTTGGCGGCCAGGAAGTCGAGATGTCTAGCTTGCAGCCAAAAGATGCTTGGGTTAAGTCTGGTCGTTGGGACGATAATGTTGTCGATGACTGGTTCAAGACTAAACTACATGCTGGTGGCGAGCTTGGCCTTGCTTTGACTCACGAAGAGGCTTTGACTAATATGCTCACCTCTTATGTTTCGAGCTATAAGGATTTGCCACTTTATGTCTTCCAGTTCCAGAAGAAGTTCCGCAACGAGCTTCGCGCTAAGTCTGGCATTATGCGTACGCGCGAATTTATTATGAAGGATCTCTATTCCTTCTGCGTAGATAAAGAACAGCACGATGTTTTCTATGAAAAGGTTGCAGCTAGCTATATTAATATCTTTAAGCGCCTTGGTATCGGCGATACGACCTACCGTACTTTTGCAAGCGGTGGTAGCTTCAGCAAGTTCAGCGATGAATTCCAAACTTTGACTGATGCTGGTGAAGATATTATTTATATCGACCACGAGAAGAATATTGCTCTCAATGAAGAGGTCTATAACGAAGAAACCTTTAGGATGCTAGATATCGACCCTGCTAAGCTAGATAAGCAGAAGGCATCTGAGGTTGGTAATATCTTTACTCTTGGAACGAAGTATTCTGAAGCACTTGGACTTTACTTTAATGACGAGAAGGGCGAGCGCAAGCCTGTCTTTATGGGTAGCTACGGTATTGGCCCGGCTCGTACGATGGGTGTTATTGCAGAGAAGACCAATGATGAAAAGGGTCTCTGCTGGCCAGAGGAAATCGCACCATATAAATACTACCTTATTGGAATCGGCGAAAAAGGTAATAAAGAAGCCGAGAATCTTTACAATAAGAATCCTGAACTATTTATCTTCGACGATCGCGAGAAGGTTCGCAACGGTGAGAAGTTTGCTGATGCTGAACTTATGGGTATTCCATATCGCGTCGTGATTAGTGATAAGACTCTTGAAAACAACCAGGTCGAGATTGTCGAGCGTAAGACCGGCAAACAAGAACTCTTGACATTGGATGACTTTGTCTCTAAACTACAATAAGTATCAGAAAAAACAGCGCTATTTAGGTGAGCGGCAAAGAACAGGAGTTATTCTATGTCTAATGTTGTAAAAATTACAGCGCAAGGAAAGAAAGACTTGCAGGATGAGCTTAAAAAACTTAAGGCTCGTCGTCCAGAAATCGCAGAAAAAATCGCTACGGCTCGTGCTAACGGTGATTTGAGCGAGAATGAAGATTATAGTGCGGCACGCTCTGAGCAGAATCAGGTCGAAGGTCGCATTCAGGAAATTGAGGACATTTTGTTGCATGCCAAAATTATTGAAGTTAAGGCAAGCAATAAGGTTGTTCTTGGTAGCACCGTTACTATCGATGTAGATGGCAAAGAACGCAGCTACATTATGGTTGGTGCAACCGAAGCAGATCCACTTTCTGGCAAGATTAGCGATGTTTCGCCTATCGGCAAGCTTGTTATGGGCCAAAAAGTTGGTTATGAAGATAAAATGCCAAACGGCAAAAAATTTACTATTAAAGCTATAGAATAATCATCTTGAGATATTCTCTCAAGGTGGTTAGAAAGAGAGAATATGACAACTAAAAAGAAGGGCGCCAAAAAGTCTCTATGGCGCCGAACTCTCCATTACTATTGGGGAGCAACAAAAAGACACAAAGGTCTGTTTGTGACCGGTATTTTGACGACGCCAATCGTGACGGCATGTCGCACGGCGTTGGCTCCATACTTCACGGCGGACATTATTGAAAAAGTTTCTAATGGCATCAATCCAGCAACCGACTGGCAGACTTATTTGCCTTCGGTTTTGGGCTTGATGTCCTGCTATATGATTGGTTCTGAGCTTCTTGGCCACATCCGTATTTGGGCGATCTGGAAGCTTGAGCTAAAGGTTATGTATGAGCTTGCAACCTTCTGTTTTGGCAAGGTTAGCACGCAGTCTATGAGCTTTCATAGCAATCGTTTTTCGGGCTCGCTTGTATCGCAAACGAACAAGTTTATCGGTGGCTATGAACGCCTCTTTGACACCTTAATCTTTAATATTTTGTGGCTTGCCTTCACGATTATTTCGACGGTTACAATTCTTGCAATCGAGGCGCCACTCTTCGCGCTTGCTCTAATTGTCGTAGTTGCGCTCTATGTTGCAGTTGCGTCGCTTAGCTACAAGAAGGTTGGTAAGCTTAGCGAGAAATATGCTAGCGCTGAAACCAAGCAGACTGGTCAGCTTGCGGATGCAATGTCGAACATTCTTGCGGTCAAATCTTATGGTCGCGAGAAGCATGAGAATCGCCGCTATGCAAACTTCGGCAACGCAACCTATAAGGCTGGCATGGATCAGATGCGCGCAGTGATTATTCGCGATGTCTTCTTTGGCTTCGTGATTATTAGCTGCGTAATCGCCTCGACTTTGTCCATTCTATTTGGCCAAAAGTTCGGCATTAGTATTACGGCTTTGATTCTTATCTCGCAGTACTCAGTCACGATTATGGGCAACCTTTGGGACGTGAACGGTATCTTGAAGAATGTGAACCGCGTATTTGGTGATGCGCATGATATGACCGAGATTCTCGATACTGAGGACAAGGTTAAGGATCGTAGTAATGCAGAGGATATTGTCGTTACGAAGGGCGCGATTAAGTTTGATAAGATTCGCTTCCAGCATGCCGAAGCGCCACGCGCGATTTTTGACAACTTCTCGCTCAATGTGAAGGCTGGCGAAAGGGTAGGCCTTGTTGGTCTTTCGGGTTCCGGTAAGACTACACTTACGAAGCTTTTGCTACGCTTTGCAGATGTTGAGAAGGGCCAAATCTTGATTGATGGCCAGGACGTGAAAGAGGTTCGCCAGGTCTCGCTTCGCGAAAGCATTGCCTATGTGCCACAGGATACGGCGCTATTCCACCGCTCGATTGCAGAGAATATTGCTTACGGTAAGCCTAATGCAAGCATGGAAGAGATTAAGCGCGCGGCCGAATTGGCGCATGCTGACGAGTTTATTAAGGATTTGCCAGATGGTTACGAAACGCTCGTGGGTGAGCGCGGCGTGAAGCTCTCTGGTGGTCAGCGCCAGCGTATTTCGATCGCGCGTGCAATCTTGAAGGATGCTCCGATTCTGGTTTTGGACGAAGCAACTTCTGCACTCGATTCCGAATCTGAGGCTCTGATCCAGGATGCCTTGAATCGCCTCATGAAGGGCCGCACAAGTATCGTGGTCGCACACCGTCTCTCGACGATTGCGGGCATGGATAAGATTGTGGTTCTTGAGGATGGCAAGATTATGGAGCAGGGCAGCCATGAGGAGCTTCTTAAGCATGATGGTAGCTACCATCATCTCTGGTCTCGCCAGTCTGGTGCCTTCTTGAACAAAGAAACCGACGAGGTTCCAGTTGAAGAATAATAAGGCCTCAATTAGCACCGAGTGAAAGGCTCGGTGCTTTTTGTTTATGGTAAAATTGAACTAGTTATGGAGAGTGGTAGATAAAATGGCAAAAATGGACGAGCAGGCTCGCAAAAATCTGGTAACCTTAATTGATAGCGGGCAATATCGAAAAACGCCAGATCAGAACGATAAAGAGAGCGGTATTGCGATTAAGATGCTTGTATTCTTTTTGGCTATTGCAGTCATAGCGTCTTTTGCGTGTTTTGACTACAAGGAGGCGTCTTTTGAGGATTACTTGAGAATCGGCGCATTTACAATCTTTGCCGTCGTGTTCGTGGTGATTATGGTCCTTGTGTCTCGCGGAAGAAAGGCTATGACGCTTGGCGAAATTACTGAAGACCAGCGATGGCTAATTTTGAATGGCGAAGAAATTGAGGCGCACCTAGATTCCATTGATGAGGTGGGCGAGTATTACTCGCTAAGCTGTAGTGCCGAATATCAGGGTAAACAGCTGAAGTTTTCGAGCTCTACGGTCAAGGTCCGCCCGATGGCTTTCGAAAAACGTAAAGTCTCAGTCTTTATTAATCCGGAAGACCCTACTAAGTATCTTGTCGATATTTATAGTCATCTGCCGGGTAAGGGTAACAATAGTTTGGTTGATCGCAGTGAACTAAAACGTCAGCCAAAAAGGACGGACAAAGAAAATCTCTCGCTCGCAATCATTATTCTTGTTGGTGCTGCGGCTGTCGCGTTGGCAGTTATGATAATTAAATATGTTATTACTCTTTTCTCGCAAGGCGATAATGAGATGGGCTGGACGATGATACTCCTGCTCGGAATAGTCGCGTCTGTATTTGTTTATGGTATTGTGAGTCAATTTAAGTCATCGAAGACGGTTTGGGGCAAGGGTTACTATCTGCCAGCAAAAGGTATTCGCTTCTGGATGACTACTGATAGCGAGGAGACAATAAAGCAATTTCATTTCATGGCGCGTTATATTGAGCCGAGTAGTAAGCGTGCGCATGAATTTGAAACGATAGGTAGTTCTGATATGGAGAAACTCGTAAATGCTAGAGTAAAGGTCTTTGTGAATCCGGACGATTTAAGCGAATATTATATAGATATTAAGGGCTCGCTCGAGGATATGGGCTTTACTGCTAAACGAGATTATGGAGAGGAAAAATGACGAAAAATAGTGAACAAGAACGCCAGGAACTTGTAGCGGCAATTGAAGGCAACAGATACGCAAAGTCGAATAAAAAGAATATTAGTAGCATTACTGCAGTTGTTGTTCTTGTAATGTTTATGATGATTGTGATGTCGTTGTTTAGCATGATAAAGGCGTCGGGTGGCAGCGAGGCTGCATTTGCGATAATAATAATGCTCGGTATGTTCTTTGGTTTTATCGGCATAATTGTTTTGGCTGTAGCATTGGCTTCGAAGAGCCGTGGTATGAAACTGAACTCTCTTACGGCACAGCAGCGCTGGTTGATTCTGAATGGCGAGAAGATTGAGGCTCACGTCGAATCGATTGATCGAAGCGCCAATCTTCATACGATTACCTGTACGGCGAATTACCAAGGACAGAATATGCGATTTGTTAGCCCGGCGTTCGATGTTGAGCCAATCCCATTCGAGGAAAGAAAGATCGACGTTTTTGTTAATCCGCAGGCGCCGAATCAGTACTTCGTTAATGTCTTTAGTCATCTTCCATTCGTTGGTGAAAATCGCCTGAATGATCGTAGCGAAATGAAGTGTCAGCCTCCTACCGAAACGGCCAAGCTTGCTGCGAACAACTCGGCGGCGGTCGTGATTGTTGCTGCGATTATGATTCCGATGGCGCTAATCCTCATAGTGGCGGGTTTTCTTGCGGCGGCTGCCGGTGGCGGCCTAATTGCTCTGCTAATGATTTTGGGCATGCCGGCATTGTTTATCTATGCTATTGCAAAGGTTGCGGAATCGGCTCGAATTGTTAAAGCGGTTTTGGCGAAAGGTTACTATATTGAGGCGAAGGGTGAACGATTCTGGGTGACGTCGAGTAAGAATAGCAAGACTTATCATCTGACCTCGCGTTATATTGAGCCAGGTACAAAGCAGATGCACGAGTTTCATACGACTGGGCCATCGTCGATGAGGAATTTGGTCAACACAAGGGTTCGTGTTTATATTAACCCGGACGACCTCACACAATTCTATTGTGATACTAAGACTTCGCTGGCCGAGCTCGGCTTTACGACGTCTAAATATGCCAACAAGCAGTAGCCTGGTCATTCGACTTATCTCTGTTTTTATGTTAAAATATATCTATTATGGCCACATTGAATGATTTTCGCGATGAAAGAATTCGCAAACTAAACGAGCTCAAAGAAGCTGGAATCGATCCGTATCCAGCTCATTCTAACCGTGATACTAAGATCGCTGATATTTTGGCGGATTTTGATAAGTACGCCGGCAAGGATGTTTGCGTTGCTGGTCGCATCCAGAGTATTCGCAGTTTTGGTAAGCTCGCATTCGTGGTTATTGCTGACGACTCTGGCTCGATTCAGCTATTCTTGAAGGACGACGCAGCTAAATTTACGAAGAAGCTCGATACGGGTGACTTCCTCGAGGCTTCTGGCAAGATTGATAAAACTAAGACTGGCGAGATTTCCGTCTTCTGCGAAATGCCTCGCATTCTTACGAAGGCTCTCCGTCCGCTTCCTGGCCGTGATGGCTTTACTAACAAAGAGGAACGCTTCCGTCGCCGCTATGTGGATATGGCTGTAAACCCAGAAGTACGCGAGCGTTTTGTGCGCCGTAGTAAGTTCTGGACTGCAACTCGCGAATTCTTGAACAATCATGGCTTTGTTGAAATTAATATTCCTGTGCTTGAGCGCACGACTGGTGGTGCTGACGCAAATCCATTTGTGACGCATATGGATGCCTTGGATCAGGATTTTTATCTACGTATTTCGCACGAGCTTCCGCTCAAGCGTTTGATTGGTGGTGGTTATGAGCGTGTTTATGATATTGGCCCACGCTTCCGTAACGAAGGTATGGATGATGAGCATCTGCCAGAGCATATTGCGATGGAATCTTATGCTGCCTACCAAGATTACGAAGACGGTATGAAACTCTATGAAGAAATGATTAAGTATGTCTGTAAGGAAACTTGGGGCACACTTCAGTTTGAGCGCGATGGCATGAGGGTTGACCTTGATTGTGAATGGCCACGTATTAGCTATGCTGATATCTTGAAAGAGAAGTTCGACGTTGATGTCTTTAATCCTGATATCGAGAAGATTAAGAGTATTTTGCGCGAGCATAAGGTTAAGTTTGAAGAGGCCGCCGGCGCCGGTCGTCTCCTAGATTATCTCTGGAAGATTATTCGCAAAGAGTCCGCTGGTCCATACTGGCTAATTCATGAGCCAGTTGAGCTTTCGCCGCTCGCAAAGCAACATGCGGCTGATCCACGCGTTACCGAGCGCTTCCATCCAGTAATTTTGGGTTCAGAGCTTGGTAATGGCTATTCCGAGCTGAATGATCCGCTCGATCAGCTTGAGCGCTTCGAGAAGCAGCAGGCAATGCGCGATGCTGGCGACAGTGAAGCTCAGATGCTCGATACTGACTTTGTCGAGATGCTTGAATATGGTATGCCACCAACCTGTGGTTGGGGTAACTCCGAGCGCAATTTCTGGTTCTTTGAAGGTGTTTCTGCGCGCGAAGGTGTACCATTCCCACCAATGCGCGAAGCTTAACAATAAAAAGACGTCCAAGAGGCGTCTTTTTTGTGTTTCTGTAATGGAAGGTGGTTCGGTTTATTGTGGCGACAATCAGTAGGAATATCTACGGGAATTATCTAGGGGGAATAGTTGTATACTTAAATTGCATATGCTACAATCCAGTTAAACAACCATAAGCTTTAATAAAGGAGTAATAAAAAGCTATGACTAAAAATAAAAAAGGTTTCACCATTATCGAGGTCGTCTTGGTCCTCGCAATCGCTGGTCTTATCTTCTTGATGGTCTTCATCGCATTGCCAGCACTACAGCGCTCTCAGCGTAACACTCGCCGCCGTTCCGATATGGCACGCATCTTGAGCTCATACACTGATTATGCTGCAAACAATGGTGGCAAGATGCCAAAGACCAACGAGCAACTCGCGATACTAGTAAATCGCTACATTACCGGCTCATCTAGCTATGCAACAAAAAACACGGTCACAACGACGGGTATGTCCTGTGGTAATTTTGACCAGTTCTGCGATCCAGATGGTACTAGCTATTACTTTGCTACGCCAACTACTACTACTGCTACTGTCACTGGTAACTTTGACCACCAAATTAGGTACTACTACCACGCAAAGTGTGATGCCAGCACCGAGGGTAAGACTATCGCTGGCAATGGTGATGACGATGTTGCTATTGTTTACATCCTTGAAGGTGGCGCAGTTTACTGCGGTGACAACCAGTAATAGATAACCATAAAAGAGCTCCCCAAGGGGGCTCTTTTTTATGTTTGAAAACATTGTACTTATGCTTGTCACTATTTTTGAAAATGCGCTAATCTCGTGTCATGGAATATAAATTAGCAAACAAAAACGAAGAATTTCTATCAAGGCTTTATGAGCCAATGTCTAAAAAATGAGAGGATAAACCGCCAGAAACGCTTTGGCAGATTGGCGAGCTACCAAAGGAGAGAATTGGTAAGCTAGTAGTTGCAATTGTAGGCAGTCGTCACTGCACAGATTATGGCGCTACGATTGCGTACAATGCGGCTAAAACCTTCGCAGAACGCGATGTAGCGGTCGTTAGCGGCTTGGCATATGGAATTGATACTTTTGCGCACCGCGGCTGCCTTGATGGCGGAGGAAAGACAGTAGCAGTGCTTGGCACGCAAATCGATAGCATCTATCCAAGTTGTAATCGTGGCTTGGCGGAGCGCATCGTACAAAATGGTGGTGCGATTCTGTCGGAATATGGCCCCGAGGATTCGGTGAGCCGCAAGAATTTTACTTATCGGAATCGTATCGTGAGTGGTATTGCCGATGCGCTTATAATTGTTGAGGCAAATTCTCGTTCTGGTACGGTGTCGACCGCAAATTATGCCAATAATCAGGGCAGGTCTGTATTCGTGGTTCCTGGAGATATTGGACGCGAGGCCTCGGTTGGCGCAAATCGTCTCATTATGGACGGCGCAGGCGTGTTTGTGAGTGTTGATGATATGATGGATTCGATCTATTCTCGGTGGCGAAATATCGCCAAGGCGAAGGCGCGAAAGAAATATTCGGCTGATATTATGCGGATCCTGAGAATGCTTGGTCGTGGTGCGGTTAGCATGGATGTACTCGCGGAGAAGCTGCGTATAAGTATTCAGGAAATATGCTCGAAGCTTTCGCTACTAGAGCTGGATGGCGAAGTAAAAAGCGACTCGTCCGGAAAATGGTCTTTGGCCCACTAAAAGCTTATGCTAAAATATAATTAAGTAAATAAAGAGGGCATCATTTTAATGGCAAACAAGGTAATGATTGTTGGTACCGGCAACGTCGGTATGAGCTTTGGTTACGCTTTGGTGCATCAGCGCACAAGCGTCAACGAACTAATTCTAGTAGACATTAACAAGGAAGACGCCGAGGGCGAAGCGATTGATCTTCGCGATACGCTCGCGGTTGCGCCGGCTTATCTCAAGATTCGCTCTGGTGAATACTCCGACGCTTCCGATTGCGATATTATCGTGATTACGGCTGGCGCTCCACAGAAGCCTGGTGAGTCGCGCATGGATTTGCTACGCAAGAATGCCGCTATCTTTAAGGATATGATTGGCCAGATTATGGCTTCTGGCTTCAATGGCATCTTTATTATCGTAAGTAATCCTATGGATGTTCTTACTTATCTAACTTGGCGCTATTCTGGTTTGCCTCCAGAGAGAGTTATTGGGTCTGGCACTGTGCTTGATTCGGCACGCTTGCGCTTCCGTATTGCTCAGCGCTTGCATGTCCATCCGCAGTCTATCCACGCTTATCAGGTTGGCGAGCATGGCGATTCCGAGCTTGCACTTTGGAGCTGCGCTAGTGTTGGTGGCCAGGACGTTCGCGATCTTATTGACGCTCAGGCTCGTGCCGAAATTGAAGAATTTGCACGCCACGAGGCTTATACAATTATCGAGAAGAAGGGTGCTACTTACTACGGCATCGGTAGCTGTCTAACTACGATCGTGAACTGTATTCTCAATGACGAGAACCGCATCTTGCCAGTCAGTAATTATGACGAGTTGAGCGGTACCTATAATGGCTTCCCAGCGGTACTTGGCAGAGAAGGTATCGTCCGCCGTGTTGGCCTAAAAATTGCCGATGACGAACAGATAAAGTTCAATGCAAGCATTCAGGTTCTACGAGACGCAATCAAAGAAGTCGAAACCGAATAAAGGAAATGCCCTCAAAGCGCTTAAGGAAAACTTAAGCGCTTGCTTTATGACGGATTTTGTGATATAATATATCTTATGGAGCTGTTTACTTTAATCTTGAGCTCTGCGGTATTTCTTGAATCGACAGCACTTTGTATATCGCATTTTGAAAAAAAGAAACTCAATTTTGGTAACAACAAACGCAAGGTCTTCGTCGATACATCGGTTCTTATTGATGGCCGCATTTTATCGATTGTTAAGGCCGGCTTTTTGGGTGATGAAATATTGATCCCTCGCTCGGTTGTGCGCGAATTGCAGCTTTTGGCGGACGGTGCCGACTCCGAGAAGCGTATGCGTGCGCGTTATGGCCTGGATATTATCAATGAGCTCGAGCGTGTCGAGTTGGCTGACGTAAAGGTCTTTGCAGACAAGATGGACCGCACGAAGGTTGATGAGCGTCTTTTGGAGCTTGCGCATGAGCATAATGCAATTATTTTGACTAATGATTATAACCTGATTAAGGTTGCTCAAACTGAGCACATTGATTGTATTAGCGTAAATGAGCTTGCGCAGGGCTTGCGTACGGAATATCTTCCTGGCGACAAGCTAAACGTTAAGATCGTGAGCGAAGGCGCAAACCCGAAGCAGGGTATTGCATACCTCTCTGACGGTACGATGGTTGTCGTAGATAACGCTGATCGTTTTGCTGGCAAGAATGAGTATGTTGGTATTGAGTTTGTACGCTATTTGCAGACAAATGCAGGCAAGATGATGTTTGCGAAGCTGCTAGAAGACTCTAAAGCTCGCAATAAGAGTCATGGACGTAAAGCAAATAATAAGCCGCGTAACTCCCAAAAGAAAAAATAGCTAGCAATAAAAACACCCCTCGTTAGAGGGATATTTTTTTGTATCGATTACTTAGGTATCTCGATGTTCTGGGTGCTACTTGCTCTGTAACCTGCGCTGTCAGTTACTGTTACGGTGACAGTTACGGTCTTACCCTTCATTGCGGTGGAGACAGGGTAACTTGCCGTGCTGCCGCCGCCATTGAGCGACGAACCGTCGACTTCGATAACCCAGCTTAATCCTCCGTGCGTACCTTGGCTGACGCTTGCTTCGATCTTTGAGCCGTTGAGCTGAATTGAGTTTACACTTGGCCTTACGTCGCTACAAGAGTGAATATCATCGTCGTTTTCGGCGTCGTAGCCTTCTGCGGAAGGAGTATCTTTCTTAGTCATTGGATCGTAAGTCTTAGTAACTTCGACGTTGACGCGGGTTTCCTCTGGGGTACAGTCTGTAGCCTTCTTCTTAGAGATTGAGTCGAACGCCATATTGTCCTTAGAGATGCCAGACTTGCTTTGGTTGTACCAGCTTGGCCAAATATCGGTCTTGCCAGCAACGGTCAAAGTCTGGATACCTGCAGGGCGCTCAAAGTCCATATTGGTATACCATTTGCCATCGGCTGCGTAAACTTCGTTGTGAACGCGATCCTGGTATGCATCATTGATGTGGAAACAGATATCGTGAGCATCCGATGATAGTGGAGAACCGTCATGATTACCGTTCCAAATTGCCGTAGAAAGAACTGGAGAGTAAGCGACCGTCCAAGAGTCCTTTGCGTAGCCGCGACCGTTTTCGGTAGTACCAGTCTTTGCACCATAAACAACGTTCGGGCTCCAGTAACCGAGCTGATGCGCCCAAGCGTAGCCCCAAAGTGCGCCACGACCGTTTGCATCAGATAGAATGCTTGTAGTCATGTAAGCTACCTGTGGATCAACGACACGTTCGCCCTCAGAGTCGGTCCAAGACTCGATAACGTCGCCGGAGGAGTTCTTAACCTCAAGAATGTAGGAAATATCCTTGTAGACACCACCGCGACCTAGGCTTGCATATGCGTTCGCATGCTCGACCGGACGGACAGAACAGCCACCACCGATTGCCATGGAGAGACCAGCGAATTCGCCGTTAGCACAGTAGGATTTATCGCCTAACTTATGTGCAATTTCGAGGCTGTTATCGATGCCGTTAATATATAGAGCCTTAATAGCTGGAATGTTCTGGGAGGTTGCAAGTGCGGTACGGATAGAAATGTTGCCATAGAATTTACCGGTTGCGTTGCGGACCGTACAGCCTGGACCGGCGCCAGCACAATAAATCTTATCGATGTTCTCATCTTTAAGGACTGAACCTGGGCCATAGTTGACGCCATCGCGCTCCATAAAGAGCGGCGTGTAGTCCAAAATTGGCTTAATTGAAGAACCTGGCTCAAGTAAAGATGTTGCAGCATTGAGCTGGCCGTAACCTTCGCGGTTCCAGTCTACGCTACCAACCATCGCGATAACCTGCGCAGTTTCAACATCAACGGAAACGAGCGTTGCGTTGTCTGAGCCGTTCATCCACATGTACTGTTCGCCGACGTCGACTGCTTCTTCTGCGATGCGCTGTGCACGAAGATCGATAGTGGTCTTAATGGTGAAGCCGCCTTCGCGGAGAACCTTCAAACCATACTTGGACTCGAGCTGATTCTTGGCTTCGAGAACTGCCCATGGGGCAAGAATATTTTCGTACTGGCTCTGTTCTGGCTGAACACGAGCGATGATATCAACTGCTTTTGCTTCTTCGCATTGTTCTTTGGTGATGTAGCCCATTTCGACCATGACATCAAGCGTCTTATGCTGACGCTCGATCAAGCCTTCGTGGCCCTCAATGTTATATGGGTTATAAACACCTGGGTTGTTTGGAATGGCTGCGAGGAAGGCGGATTCGGCGAGATCCAAATCCTTAGCGCTCTTCTTGAAGTAGGTCTGAGCAGCGGATTCGACGCCGTTGCGGCGACCGCCATAAGGAGACTCATTCAAGTAAAGCGTAATAATTTGTTCCTTGTCATAAAGTTTCTCAACCTCAATTGCGAGAATCATTTCCTTAATCTTGCGGGGAACACCGCTCATAGTACGGTCTTTGGCTTCTTCGGAGAAGTAGACCTGCTTAATGAGCTGCTGGGTTAGGGTAGAACCACCCTGAACTGCGCCACCGCGTAGTGTGACCCATGCTGCACGAATAAGTGCGCGGCCATCTACGCCTGGGTGATTGTAGAAGTTCTTATCCTCGATTGCGACTGTTGCCTGGCGCATATAAGTAGAAATATCTTCGCCATCAGTAACGAGACGATAGTCGCCAGAACCCTTATCTTCCCACAAGACTTCGCCATTACGATCAAGGTAGGTATTAACCGTATCCTGAACGCGGCTGGCAAGCTCTTCTGGGTTGATGGCAGCCAAATCTTTCTTGTAATACAAGAACAAGCCGGCGATGCCGATTACGCCAATCAAGCCACAAGCCAAAACAAACTTCAAAAGCCTGATTTGACCACGCTTAGAGAACCAGGCCTTAAAGAAACGGTCTGGGCGCAATCTCTGGAAAAAGCGCAAAATTGGGTTTTTAGAAAGCTTAGCTTCCTCTTCGGCATGTTTGCGTGCCTTTTGGTCGGCTTTAACGCGACGCTTGTAAGCTAAGTTTGAATATAAAGACATACCGCTAGCACGGATGGACTTTTTGTTGGCCTTCTTCTTTTCCTCTGGTTTCGGAGTCTTTTTGATCTTCGTTACCTGAGCGGCCTTTTTGCCCTCCTTAATGATTGCGGCAGATTTTTTACTCGCAGTTTTATCATTTGCCATTCTTTAATTATACACGATGCATTTGGGCTCGTCTATAAACATAGCCATTTTACTACTGCAGAAATATGGGGTAAAATTATCTATTATGAGTCATTATGAGCCACTAAAAATCGAAGAAAAATGGCAGGCGATTTGGGATAAAGATAAGCCCTTCGCTGCTATTGATGGCGACGAGCGACCAAAGGTCTTCATCGCTGAAATGTTTCCTTATCCATCCGGAGCAGGCCTACACGTTGGCCACGTTCGCAACTTCTCTATTGTAGACTGTGTTGCGCGCTTCTATGCTCAAAATGATTATAATGTCCTACGCCCATTTGGCTATGACACTTTTGGTCTTCCGGCAGAGAACTATGCTATTAAGACCGGTACTGCGCCACAAGATGTGACGATTACGAATATTAACAATTTCCGCAAGCAGGCTAAGCGTTTGGGTTACGCTATCGACTGGTCGCGCGAAATTAATACTTCTGATCCTGAGTACTATAAGTGGACGCAGTGGTGCTTCCTCCAGCTCTTCAAGAAGGGCTTGGCTTACCAGGCAGAGAGCTACCAGTGGTGGTGTCCAGTCGACCAGACCGTGCTTGCAAACGAGCAGGTAGAAAATGGTCACTGCTGGCGCTGTGGTTGCGAGGTTGAAAAGAAGAAGATGAAGCAGTGGTTCTTCAGGATTACTGCCTATGCTGATGAATTGCTAGAAGAGATTGACTCGCTCGACTGGCCAGAAAAAATTAAGACCATGCAGAAGAACTGGATTGGCCGCAGTGAAGGTGCTGAGGTTAAATTCAAGATTAAAGACAGCAAGGAAGATGTTACCGTCTTTACGACTCGTCCAGATACTCTATATGGTGCAACCTTTATGGTATTGGCCCCAGAACATCCGCTCATTTCAAAGATTATTACCGAGGATGTCCGCAAGAAGGTTAAACAGTATTGCGACAATGCTATCAAGAAGAGCGAAATTGAGCGCCAGGAAAACAAAGAGAAGACAGGTGTCTTCACAGGTGCTTACGCAGTCAATCCTCTAAACGGCAAAGAAATGCCAATCTGGATTTCGGATTACGTCTTGATGGGCTATGGTACGGGCGCAATTATGGCTGTTCCTGCTCACGACGAGCGTGACTTTGCCTTTGCTGAAAAGTTCGACCTTCCAATCGTTAAGGTTATTGAAAAGCCTGAAGGTACTGATGATGACTCTCAGTGCTATCATGACGAAGGCGAAATGGTTAACTCTGGCGAGTTTAATGGTATGGACTCGGCTCAGGCTCGCGAAGAGATTATTAAGCGCCTCGAAAAAGATAATATTGGCAAAAAGAAGGTTACCTACCGCATGCGCGACTGGCTCATTTCGCGCCAGCGCTACTGGGGCTGCCCAATTCCGATTGCTTACGACAAGAATGGCAAGGCTCATGCTATTCCTGAAGACCAGCTTCCAGTTGTTTTGCCAAAGGTTGATGACTATAAGCCAGACAGTACCGGCCGCAGTGCTTTGGCGAAGTGTGAAGACTTCTTGAAAGTTACGATTGATGGCGAAGAAATGACTCGCGAGGCCGATACGCTTGACGGTTATGCATGTTCGAGCTGGTACTTGTGGCGCTATACTGATCCGCACAACAAGAAAGAAGCTTGGAGCAAGGATAAGGTTAACTATTGGGCTCCAACCGACGTCTATGTTGGTGCAGACCATGCTGTTGCTCACTTGCTCTATGTCCGCTTCTGGTGCAAGTTCTTTGCTGATGAGGGCTACTTGAACTTCCGTGAGCCAGTCAAGAAACTTCTTTACAATGGTTATATCAACGCTCCGGACGGCAAGAAGATGAGCAAGTCCAAGGGCAACGTTATCGATCCGCTCGATGTTATTAATCAGGGATATGGCGCAGATACACTTCGTACTTACGAGCTCTTTATTGGCCCATACGACCAGAAGGCTAACTGGAATACTAGCGCAATTGGTGGTGTTTATCGCTTCTTGAATCGCTGCTGGTCTCTCGCCTTTGAAACTGAGCTTATTAAGGAAGATACTAATAAAGTTATCCGCAACCGCACTATTAAGAAGGTTACCGATGACATGCATCATAACGGTTTCAACACCGCTGTCGCCGCATTGATGGAGTTCGTAAATGAGCTTTATAAGAGTGGCGCAACCAAGGAAGACGTTGATGTTCTAGCTCGCCTCTTGAAGCCATTCGCTCCACATTTGGCTTGCGAAATGCTCGAGAAGCTTGGCGCAAAGGATGATCTCTGGCCAAAGTATGATGAGGCTGCACTTGTAGCTGACGAGGTCGAGGTTGTTGTCCAGGTTAACGGCAAACTCCGCGCTCGCGTCATGGTTCCGGCAGAGGATGCTGAAGATAAGGAAAAGCTCGAAGCTGCGGCTAAGGCCGATGATAAGATTCAGCTAATCCTTAAGGATCATGCCGAAATTAAGACGATTGTCGTTCCTCGCACGCATCTTGTAAATATTGTTGTAAAGCAATAAAAACTTAGCGAGAAATAATAAAGCACTTGTGTTTATCAGGTGCTTTATTTTATGCTCAAATTATGGAAAGTTTCTTTACGAAAACTTCGACCGAGCGCGAGGTTGCGCACTTGTATGAACATATCTTTACTACTGAGTTGGACAAGTATTTGATGTCGAAGGGCTTTCTGCCTTACCTTGATTACATTGCGGGTGGCGAAAGTATCCGTGGGGAAATTGAGCTTAACTTTCGTAGCTTTAACCCGAGTTTAAGCGAGAAGATTTTTGATATATTGCAGGAACTAGATAGGGATTTGCGCTTTACGCCAGATAAAATTGCGACGGCGCTTGAGCAAATTTCAGCAGAGAAGCACGAGGATGTCGCCTATGTGAATCCCGCTATCGTGGATAAGATGGCGGCAGTGCGCCGCAGGAAGTGGCGCGAAGGTGTTGCAATCGATATTGATCTTAGTGATGAGATTAGCGAGAGCGAATATATTCGTTACGCCGAGAACGGTTTGCATTTCTATAATATTCCGATTGAGGTGAGCTACAAAGGCAAAGATATAGAGCTTGGCCTTTTCTTGTGCCGAATCGTGATGGAGATTTTCTGTAAGCAGCTTTCGAACGAACTGTCTTGCTGCTTCGATGGCGCGAGTGATGAAATTGGGCATAATTATGTTTCGCTCGCGAGCGCATTGTTGAAGCCAGACAAGAAGGTGATTCGCAAGGAAATGCTAGAAGCACGAGCTGCAAATCTGCTTAAGACGCTGAAGAGGCCGAAGAATTTGCTTAAGTTCCAGCGCCAGCTTAAGAAAGGTCCATATATTGCTATTGGTACCGACGGCGTGGATGGTCTAAAGGTTTACGAAGTGGAAGATTGGTCCAAGTTTGCAAACCCAATTTTGATTGCTAAAACTCTAGATAGGGTCAAGATTCGACCTCTAGAAATCACTACTGAATAATTAGCGCGGTGCGCGCTTGATGAGCTTCGCGTGGACGACCGCGCGTTCATTTTCGTTGTAGCAGGTCGAGAGGGTTAAGATTCTATCGCTGCCAAGCACATTGGTGCCAAAATCATGAGCGCTGCGATTCTTGAGCATATTTGCAAACTCGCCAAAATCTTCATCGTTAGTGAATGACGTGCGGATGTAGTCGCTGGTCACTGGAATATGGTAGACGCTAAAAACCTGCCACATGCTCATTTCGTTATCAGTAACCGTGCGGATGACGAAGTTTGAAGGGTTATTGAGCCAGCTGTTATGCGAAACTTCGCGTAGGCTGCCGAACATAGTGTTGTCGTAGCGGCCGTGAGCATAAATAATGGTGTTTTTGTCGGTCTCATCGAGTTTGACGCGGAAGTCGGCAAAGACCCAGCCGGCATCGTTCCAGCTATGATCAAGCGAATGATGAAGATAATATTCATTATCACCAGTTTGCATGAATGGATAATTTACATTCGTGCCATCAACTTTGATCCAGCCAACAATATCGGAGTTTTGTTTGCGCAGCTCATCTAAATCAACGTTTAGTAAGCTCATATTTAGGAACTTCCAATACGGCGATTCTGGTGCGTCGTCAGAAGCAATAACCTCTGTATTTTCGTTGTCTGTAACTTCCTGAACGTCGGCCACTTCCTCGGCGGCGACGGCGATCTCTTTGGTATTTTTGGAATCAATATACCAGTTAATGATTTGATACAGAGAGTAAACTAGGGCGCAGCTACAAGCAAGAAGACAGGCGCACTTTAGCCCGAAAAAGAAACGATACTTACCCTTCCTAATTTTCATACTATCTATTATGGCACAAAAAGCCGATTAGCTTAAGGGCTTTGCTGAATATATGCTCTCGCTTGCGAAAAAGCCCAGATTGTAGTAAAATAGTCGCAAGATTATCTATTATTAACGAAGAAGGAGCATTTTTACATGCCTGAACCGAAAAAGCAAAGCAGCCCACGTAAGACCGGGCTTCGCCGTAGCCATTTGCGTTTGAAGCTTGCTCGTAGTGTTAACAAGCACTCTCCAGTCAAAGCTTTTGAAACTGCAAAATCTACACCAAATCTAAAGCTTAAAAGCTGCAAAGCATGTGGCAGCAAGCCATGCGCATGCAAAAAAGAAACTAAAAAGACAAAATAAAAGGGAGGTAATCTAAAGTGGCAAGTAATCGACATCTCGGCCGCATTATCGCGTTGCAGAGTTTATATGAATGGGAATTCAGAACTAAAGCCGGTGATAAGAGCGTCGACTTGGATAGTATTGTCGCAAAGAATATCGAACCCTATGCCAAGGCCCTCGGGGACGTGGAATTTGTTCACGACCTCGTTAATGGAGTGCTTAACGAGGCGGAAAATCTCGATAAAGAACTCCAGCCTATGGCTCCAGAATGGCCAATCTCTTCCATTGCATCGATTGATCGCAATGTCCTAAGGATTGGTCTTTTTGAGCTTACGCGCCGCCAGGAAAAGGTTCCGCCAAAAGTAGCCATCAACGAAGCTGTTGAGCTCGCTAAGGCATTTGGCTCTGAGAATTCTTCTAAGTTTATCAACGGCGTATTGGGTACGGCATATCGTAACATGGGTGGAGAGGAACAAGCGAATGCAGAACCAAAAGAAAAAGCAGAAGAAGCGCAATTATCCGACGACCAGCCGCAAGGCAACGAAGAATAATCGCAGCTCTTCTCAGAAAAACACTCCGGCGAAGCGCAATGGCTTTAAAGTTCCAGAAGCTTTGCCGACAAAGAAATATCGCGAAAATGGCCTTTCTAAACTAAAGCAGGTCGTCTTTCGCAAAAAACCAGAAATTAAGGAAATCGTTCGCGAGCCAACCGCTGGTGGCATTGTTTTTCGTCCAAGCGCAGACAATAAAGATATTGAAATCCTTTTGATTCAGGACAGCAAAGATCGCTGGACTATTCCAAAAGGCCATATTGAGCCGGGCGAAACCGCTAAGCAGACCGCAGTTCGCGAAATTGGTGAAGAATCTGGCCTCAAAGAGGTTGATGTTTTGGGCTGGCTCGGCAAGATTCACTTCAAGTATCGCCGTGCTGATAAGCTCGTTTTGATGACAACTCAGGTTTATCTCGTTCAATCCTTGGACAAGAATGAGCGCCCAACTAAGGAAAAGTGGATGAATGGTATCCGCTGGTTTAGCTTTAATGAAGCTCTCGATGCAATCGAGTACGCTGATATCGAAAAACTAATGCTAATTGCGAAGCGCAGAGTTCGCAACGGGGAGTTCGATGGATAAAAGTAGCTTAGATGAATATAAAGATTTCGCTAAGAAAAAACTTGGAATCGAATTTGCTGACATTGACCTATTAATTACTGCACTTACTCATCGTTCGTATGTGAACGAGCACAAGAAAACTGTTGTTGCGCATAATGAGCGCCTTGAGTTTTTGGGTGACGCCGTTTTGGAATTGGTTGTTTCTGACTTCCTATTCCATTCCTTTGACGAACCTGAAGGCATTATGACGAGCTGGCGCGCTGCTTTGGTTAACACTGAGGCTAACGCTGCTGCTGGCGAAAGACTTGGCTATAATCCGCTAGTCCGTCTTAGCAAGGGCGAGAAGAATGGCTCCGAGCGTGCTCGCCATGTGATTCTTGCTGACTGCTACGAGGCAATTATCGGTGCGATTTATGAGGACAAGGGTTACGAAGCTGCCGAGAAGTTTATCTACAAGAATAGTTTGTCGAATGTAGATGAGGTGCTCGCTAGCGAATCGTGGCGCGATCCAAAATCGCACTTGCAGGAAATTGCGCAGAAGATTGATGGTATTACGCCAGTTTATCGCGTGATGAAAGAGGAAGGTCCGGATCACGATAAGACCTTTACGCTCGGTGTTTATATTGGCAATCATCTGAAAGCTTCGGGCATTGGCCATAGCAAGCAGGAGGCTCAGGTAAATGCGGCTTCTGAAGCGATTCGTCGCTATCGTAAGACACATCCTGACCAAGCTCAGTTCGAAATGCCAGAGCGCAAACCTTATAAGTGGGCAAAATAATTCAAAATCGAGTCGCGGCCGCCGTGGCTCGATTTTTGTTATGTTTACCACCTCTTGAAAATAAGCGTGAAATTTGATATAATATAAGAATAATATTAATTATTAGGAGAGATTAATGCTCGCGATTCGCTTACAGCGTAATGGCCGTAAAGCTTTGCCGCTTTACAGGATAGTCGTCCAAGAAGCGCAACGCCACCCTCTTTCGGGTCGTATTGTTGCTCAGGTCGGCAGCTACAACCCACATACTAAAGCAACCACTTTGGACAAAGAAGCCGCTCAGAAGTATCTAGACAACGGCGCTCAGCCAAGCACTCGTGTTGCTCGTATTCTTGAAGCCAATGGTGTCAAGATGCCAAAATGGTACAAGAAAGCTGCAGAAAAGCACGCTGCAATCAAGAATATGGAAAAGCTTCGCAAGAATCAGCCAAAAGAAGAGGAAGCTCCTGCAGAGGAAGCTCCAGCTGAAGCTTAGTAAAGCCAACAATGCACCGCTCAAAACGCGGTGCTTTTTTTGTTGTATCATATAAGCATGAAGATTTTATTTTATGCTGCGAAGTCTTATGACAGGGAATCATTCGATTCGATCCTGTCCAACTATCCAGATGTGACGATTGAATATACGAGCCACGAGCTCGGTCCGCATGCCGCTACGATCGCTGATGGTTATGATGCGATTTGTGCTTTCGTAAGCGCAAATGTTAGCGCGAAGACGCTAAATGTTCTAGCCAAGCATGGAGTAAAGGCGGTCTTGATGCGCTGCGCCGGCTATAACAATGTTGATATTGAGAAGGCAAAAGAGCTTGGCATTGCTGTCAAGATTGTTCCGGGTTATTCGCCTGAAGGTGTCGCGGAGCTTGCGATGGGCTTGGCACTAGCTGCAAACCGTCGTCTCTGCAAATCCTATAATCGCATTCGTGACAATAACTACAATATCGATGGACTTTGCGGCGTAAACTTCTTCCAGAAGACGGCGGGCATTATTGGCACTGGTAAAATTGGCGCCGCAATGTGTCGCATTTGCAACGGCTTCGGTATGAATGTGATTGCTTATGACAAGTATAAAAATCCAGCCCTCGAGCGCTATATTAAATACGTTAGCCTCGACGAGTTGCTTGAGCGCAGCGATCTGATTTCGCTTCACTGTCCACTGACTGAAGAAAATCATCACCTTATCAATACTGAAACTATTAATAAGATGCGCGATGGCGTCATTCTTGTTAATACTTCTCGTGGCGGCCTTGTTAATACTAGTGACCTCATCAAGGGCATTAGGTCTGGCAAATTCCATGGCGTCGGCCTCGATGTTTATGAGGAAGAGGCGGGCAATGTCTACGAGGATCACTCGAGCGATTTGTTGCCAAATTCGACGACGGCAAGATTGCTTTCCTTCCCGAATGTTGTCATGACTTCGCATCAGGGCTTCTATACGAAGGAGGCTTTGCGCGCGATTGCGGAGACAACTTTGCAAAACGCCTACGATGTCGAAGAGGGCAAGCGTACTGCTAATGACATCGCCTAGACTTTTACAAATTTAAGCAAAACCGTATATAATGAACTTATAAACACTAACATATGGAGAACCTATGGCTACTATAGACCAGCAATTTGTCGAGTATATCGTAAAGACCCTCGTCAACAATCCAGACAAAGTTAAGATCGACCGCACAATCGACGAAAAAGGTGTATTGCTAAGCTTGGAAGTTGATCCAGAAGATGTTGGCCGCATTATTGGCCGCCGCGGTGCAACCGCACAAAGCGTCCGCACTCTTCTTCGTGCTCTCGGTACCAAGAATGATGCTCGTTACAATCTTAAGATTGTTAACAACGACGACTATGAACCAAAGGCAAAGTCCGATGATACTGCAGCTGATGACAGCTTTGCAAGTGAAGAAGACGAGAAAGCTGAAGGCAGCGAACTTGCAAAAAAGACTCGTCAGGAACTTGCGGACTTGGACGACCTTGATATATAATACTGTTAATGCTTAATAAAAGCGAAAATTAAGCATTAGGCTAACTGCGAGTCAGCTGAATATATATAGTTGAGAGCTTATATGCTTAAAAACCACCCACACCCAGGGTGGTTTTTAGGGGTTTCAATGAAAAAGAGTCCAACAAAAAAGACGCCATCTTTG
>Ga0255347_1000314_pt1 | contig 92344 bp, 77 predicted proteins | sample wastewater_treat_2_FD_192479 | JGI IMG/M metagenome (GOLD analysis project Ga0255347, IMG submission 192479) | Wastewater microbial communities from Lulu Island WWTP, Vancouver, Canada - plant24 | ecosystem: Engineered > WWTP > Wastewater > Unclassified | place: Canada: Vancouver, British... | reverse complement strand
TGTTAAGGCATCAGCTCAAGTAAAGAGTCGTAATCAGATCTAATGCCGTCAAGTTTGAGCAGAGAGAGTCGCGGCTTTCCTTTTATTAAGCTTATAAAAGATAGATTTAATTCTGCTTTATCAATCTCTATCAGCTTCTTATCTGAACGTAACAAAGAAAAATTATCTATTTGAAATCCAGTAATTGGATTTCCGGAAACAGGATTTAAAGAAAGTTCCGCAGCAAATCTTTCGGTTATGGCCTTATTTAACTCAGAAAGCACGAAATCTCCGAGAAAATCTATTTGCGTCATGATAGCGAAGCAAAGCAGCAGAATCACGGAAAGCGCTACGAAAATTTTTATTTTATATTTTTTTAGTATTGATTTGACCAAAAAAAATCACCAATCAACTGGGAGTTAAAATGAAGATAACCCCTTATTTTTATTAAATATACATAAAACTATTTTAACATGTAACATGAAAAAGTCGGTATTGTACAGAGCAGAAACACAGATAATTATTTGTTAACGTAGAAGAAAAATGGTTTTAATTGAGCTTTTCAGAATCGACGTATAAGCAACAACAATCTTTTCCTTTTTGCTTTGCAAGGTAGAGCGCTTTGTCGGCCTTATCATAGAGATTTTCAAAAGAAATATTGTTGATTGGAGCCATGGCAATCCCCACGGAGCAAGTTATTATGTTCTGGAGATTTTCCTTGTTTTGCCAGTTTTTAAATGCATCACAAAGCATGCCACCTTTTTTCAAAGAGAATGCCTTATTCGTGATATTAGTCATAAAAACCGCCATTTCATCTCCACCGATTCGACCTATTATGTCGTTTGAACGGAAAATAGAGCGAAGAGTTTTTGCCGCATGACGTATGACTTCATCACCTTTAAGGTGTCCTAAAGAGTTATTTATGTTTCTGAAATTGTCTATATCCATAATTAAAAAAGCTCCGGGAACATATAATCTTCTATCCGTACCTAATGCTGCGGCTACCTGTTCTTCAAAAGCCACTCGATTTAAAAGACCGGTAAGAGGATCGTGTGAGGCTTTTTCTCTCATGAGCAACTCTTCTGTTTTATTTTTGTGAATATCTCTTAGATACACAAAAGCGTGCCGTTGCGAGGTGAATGGGTCAGTAGTGTAGTCAATTGTTACGCTTCGCCATCTATATCCATCAAATTGTCCATCAATTGAACGCATCCTAACTTCAAAATATACCATTTCTTCTTTTTCCACTGAAGTGGTACTGGTTTCTTTGGAAGTCTTTCTTAGAGGTATAAGTTTTCTATCTGTTGGATAAAGAGTTGGAATAAAGTGCTTGTTAATAATTTCTTCAAGAGTTGTGTCGGGAGAGATATTCCGCTCAATCAGAAATTCTTTTGTAATAATTTCATCAGTAGTTAAATTACATTCAAAAAATGCAATTGTATTTTTTACAAGATGGTTTTTAAAATGAGCTTCACTGTTGCGAAGTCGCCGTAAATTCTCTTCTTGAGTAATATCTATTACTATCCCGGTAGCCTTTGCGCTTTCATGTTCTTTGTCGGATATTGAGGTGTAGAATGCCTTTTTCCAGAGTAATTCGCCATTCTTTTCTTTAACGCTGTATGTAGCCGAAACCTTACTTTCTCTGTTGTCTAACTTTCTAATCATATTTTTTAAAGCTAGAAGAGATTCTTGTGAAAAACTATCTTTTTTATTGAGTAAAACGTCTTTATGCACCAATATTTTTTTGTTCTCTCTATCGTTGGATTTAGCCACAAGAGAAAAGTTTCCAGAGAGGCCGTCGTATTCCCAGAGTTCTACATCACTGTGTTCCATCAAAATACTAACTTTTTCATCTGTTAACTCAAGATGTTTTTGACAAGAAGCTAATTCAGATTTTATTTTTTCTAGTTCATTCTTTTCATCTGTGTTTTTTATACAAGAAATAAAGATATGTCTATCAAATCTGTAATTGAAATTATAAATGGTGTTTGTGACCCATCTATATTTGTCAGATTTTATGATGCGGTAAGTGATAGTCAAATTATCTTCTCCTGTATTCTCTTTTTTTAAAAAAGTTTCATTAAAGAAGCTTATGACAGAGTTCTTATCTTCAGGATGCACCGAGGCCAAGTAGGATTCTATGGCTCTGTTGAGAGGAACTTCTGGTTCTGTTTCTGGTGTGTCTTCAGATAAATGAAGCAAAGTTAAGGTTTGATTAATGGTGTCTATTTTAAATGCTTCATCATACGTATTTTTAATGATAGAGAGGCACTTACGGAAAGAATTATCAATGGCATGTTTTTGTTTTTCTGTTATGTCCTCAAAAGTGAAAAAGAATACAGCTCGGTCTTTTAAGTTGCATAAGTGACGGATGTTAACGACTACATATAAAAATTTACCCGAAATATTGTTCTTCCTTCTGATTTCGGTAGTCTCAACCTTATGTGATTTTTCCGCTATTTTGCATGTGTTCAGCAGTAAAGCCCTATCATTTTCATGTACGTTGCACAGGGCATTTTTCGCCGTTTTGGACAATAAATCGGGAGATGTTCCGAAAATTTTATAATAACTGTCGTTAACACGTACAATTTCAAGGCTATTTTCGTAGAGCTCATAAATACCAGAAATGGTTAGCATGCTGTTGAACATAAAGTTTGCATGTTCATCAGATTTCCAGATAAAATCTAAATCATATTTATTAAAGGGCATTGAAGCTTCTTGTAATAACGAAATGTTTGAATTCCCTTCCAAAAACTCATCGAAAGCTTTTGTTGTCAGAGGTTTCGAAAAGTGAAACCCTTGAATAAAGTCACAACCCATACTGCGAAGAAAATTAAGCTGGTTGTCAGATTCCACTCCCTCAGCGATCACGCCTATGTCAAGCCAACGAGCAATACGAATTACACTGCTTAAAATAGAGCTGCCACGAGAAGAGAATTCAATGTCTTTTATAAAAGACTTATCTATTTTTAGAATATCAACAGGAACTTCTTTTAACATTTTTAAAGATGAATATTCGCTCCCAAAGTCGTCCATCATTACAGTAAAGCCAAAATGATTTAGTTTTTCAATGAATTGTATAAGTCTGTCCGGATCTGAAATATATGCACTTTCTGTTATTTCGACGCGCAAGTATTCTGGATTTAACCCGTAGTTTCTTACGGTTTTGGCAAGTTCTTCACAGAAATTATTGTTGTAAATGTTTAGACGAGATAGATTCACAGAAATAGGGAAAATCTCTTTTCCCTTTTTTTGTCTTTCGTTTAGATAACGACATACTTCTTCTCTTATAAAAGTATCAAGTTTTGTAACAAAGCCTTTCTTTTCAGATATTGGTACAAAGATGTCTGAAGGGAGCAGTCCTCTTGTGGGATGGTTCCATCTGATAAGCGCTTCTGCGGAGACTGTTTTACGTTCAGAAATGCTGTATATTGGCTGTAAATATAGTTCAAATTCCGATTTCTCGAAAGCTTCTTGTATTTCGAGAGAAAGTTTTTGTTCAAACATGAGAACCCCATGCAACTTGTCGTCATAAAAAGCAAATTCCTGTGATAAATTTTCCTTTATACTTTTAAGAGCAAGCTGTGCTCTGTCGGAGATTTTATCAGCAGAAAGAGTTGGATCTTCTATCTCATAGATCCCAAGGCTGATTGAGATGACTGAATCGATATTTAAATCAATAAAGCACTGTCTTATTTCATTAATAATGGATTCTACGTTGAATAGAGAGGAAGGCATGCATGCTGCAAAATTATCCGACTCAAGGCGTCCATATGTTCCTACGTGGTGTAAGCTGTTTTTCAGGGTTTTCGCAATGTTTTTTAAAACGATATCACCCTGTTCAAGGCCGAACATGTCATTGATTATTTTAAAATTATTGATATCAAACAAAATAAAGGTAAAGTTTGTGTCTCTGTACTCATGTAATAGTTCTTCGGTTTTTTTAAAAAATGTTTTTTTATTATAGATTCTTGTGAGTTGGTCGAGTTCGTCCCAAACAAGCAGCTTTTCTGAAAACTCTTTTTCTCGAGTAATATCTATTAAGATAGCGGTGAATGCCGTTTCCCCTGCTTTTTCTTCTTTATTAATTTTGAATAGTATCCATTTTATACTTCCATCTTTATGACAAAAGCGAAAATTTCCTTTAAAAGATTTTTTCTTGGGTAAGAAATATAAGCGTGTAATTATACGTGTAATTCGTTCCCGGTCTACTGGATGAACAAGTACAAATGGATCTTTTTCAATTAGTGTACGAAATTCATTTTTCGAGTATCCCAAAAGTAATGCAACAGCATCGTTGAAGTAATATACTGAAAATCTGCTATCTTCCAAAGCATGAAAAATCATTATCCCGCCAGGAACGGAATTCATAAGGGAGCTTAAAGTGTTTGGAGTTACATTGTCGTCAAATAACATATTGTATTTCCGGTTCTATGACAAAAAGGTTGCAGGAAAGGACACAATTTATGTTATTCATAGGAATCTCCTTATTTAATTGATTTTTTATAATTCCGAGAATAAAGCAGCCTGAAACTTAGTAATAAAAATAAGCATGCTCTCATTTCTATGAGAGCATGCTTTAGAAAAAACTATTATTTTATTGTTATTTTTTTGATTTCAACTTTTTGGGTGGGACGATCCATCGAGTCTGTTGGAACCCTGCCTATTGATTCTACTACTTCCATGCCTGAGATAACGTGTCCGAATACGGCATGTTTTCCATCTAGCCACTCGCATGGAACAAGAGTGATAAAAAATTGAGAGCCGCCTGTATTTGGACCAGCATTTGCCATAGAAAGCACTCCTGGTTTTCCGTGTACTAATTTTTTATCGAACTCATCTTGTATAGTGTACCCTGGTCCACCCATTCCAGTTCCATCGGGACATCCGCCTTGAATCATAAATTCATCTATGACACGATGGAATATAAGTCCGTCATAAAACCCTTTTTTTGCGAGGCTAGTGAAATTTTCCACTGTTTTGGGAGCGAGATCGTTGTTGAGTTCAATCTCAAAAGTACCCATAGATGTTTCAAATGTTGCAATTTGATTCGCTACTGTATTTTTTTCTTCCGATGTTGCCAAATGAATCACTCCTAATAAAAATATTGCGGCTGCAACCGCTATTATTACTTTTTTGTTCATATTGCTTCTCCTTACTATATTTAACTTTTACTTATAAATTTTACTAAACGGAAATCTTTTTTCCCGACTCGAATTTGTATATAACCACCATCAAGGAGATCTGTCGATGAAAGTTGCGTTCCCTCTTCCGTTATTTTAATTCCGTTAAGATATACGCCGCCCTCTTTAATTTTCCGTTTGGCTTCTCCTTTAGATGAGCATGCAGAGGAAAGAACAAGTATGTCTGTCAAATTTGTATTTATTTCTTCGCAAGTTTCAACAAAGGGAATTTCTGCAGAAAGAGTATCAAGGAGCTCCTTGTCAACGTCTCTTATGTCAATTTCACCAAATAAGACTGCGCTCGCATCTCTCACTCTTTTTGCGGCTTCTTCTCCATGTACTCGGCAGGTCATTTCCCACGCCAAAGTTTTTTGAGCTTCACGTAAATGTGGATTCTTTGAATGTTCATTAAGCAACTCATTTATTTCGTCGATTTCCCTGAATGTGAAAAGCTTATAAAGTTTTTCAAGATCATTATCGTCTACGTTAACCCAAAATTGATAAAACTTATAAATGGAAGTTTTGTCTTGGGAAAGATATACGGCTCCGCTTTCGGATTTGCCAAATTTTTCGCCATGTGAGTTTAAAAGGAGAGGAAAGGTTATTCCATAGCACTGCCCCCCTGATTTTTTGCGCGCAAGATCCATTCCTGCTAGGATGTTGACCTGTTGGTCATTTCCTCCCATCTGAAGAGTACAGCCATATTCATTGTAGAGATGATTAAAATCAAAAGCCTGAAGAAGTATGTAGGAAAGCTCCGTATAAGTTATGGATTTATCGGCATCAAATACTCTGCTTCGAACATATTCTCTATTTATAAGAAAGCTAACGGAGAAGTATTTTCCGGTATCTCTTAGAAACTCAATGAACAACTCTTTTTTTAGCCAATCATTGTTATTAAGCAACATAGCGCTATTTTCCCCACAATCGAAATTGAGAAAATGTCTAAGCTGTTTCTCTATACAGGAGACGTTATGGTTTATTATCTCTTCACTTAGAAGATTTCTCTCGCTGCTCTTTCCGGAAGGATCGCCTATTCTGCCCGTGCCGCCTCCAGCTATGGCGATAGGTTTGTGTCCCAGGCGTTGTAACCAAGCTAACCCCATAATTGCGACTAGGTTACCGACATGAAGGCTGTCGGCACTGGGGTCAAAGCCGATGTATCCTGTTACCATATCGCTAATGAAGTGTTCCGCCAACTCCTTGTCATGGCTGCTCCATTCAACGAAACCCCTCTCTCTGAGCTTTTCAAGTGCATTACTATACATATTTTCAACCTCCGGATGTATCTCTATACTTGCGATATTTTACAACAAGATAAAATAAAGGCAAGTTGTTAGTTATAACAAATTAATTATAGTTAGATTGTTGTAATCTTTTCTATTCTAGTTTTCTTTGGCTTTAACGTCGTACCAACTCAGTCTTCCTGAGTCGTAGTTCTCCCATACAAGAGTAATTTTTCCGAATTTTTTGAGCAAATTACTAAAGGAATTTGCTTTATCATAATCTAAGGGGTATAAATCCATTTCCGGGTGAAAGAATTCTTCTGTCTGTTCACTATCTAAAAAGATGTCTCGCTCTGAACCAAAATCCTCCGAAGAGAAGAAATTCATTTTGGACATTTCCTCAAGGGAATCGGCAATATGAGGAAGATCTGCAATCAACCAGCCAATTGCTTCTTCGTCTTCTTTCATAAGCCTGCTTAGTGCGTTGTGCTGTTTTATTGAGTTAGAGGCAATGAGTCCGAAGAGTGCGCTGTTTTTGTCTGCGACTCCCAATGTTGAAAATGGTAAAGAAGCAGTTCCGCCGTAGCTAAACCCGTTGAGCGGGCTTGGTTCTGTCTCAAAAAAGAGCTTTTGCCAAAAAGCTGATACAGCCGTTTTTAACAGTTGTTCATCTGCAGTAAATTCAATCATAAATCCGGGAAGGTTAAACCACAGAAGTTGGTTGTGACCTCCAACAGATACAACAGTTTTTCCAGTAAAAATCTCTCGTATCTCCCTATTCTTTAATCCCATAGTTTTTCCAAGAAGAGCCAGGTTGTTTAATGGGAAAGGCCAATCTTTTAGGTTTCCCTTAAGTTTTGAAATATTTATTCCCAGTGAGAATAGCATAGGTTCAGCAGAAAAGTGTTTTGAATCACTCCACTTTGCCGGTGCAAAAGACGTTGCAATCAATCTATAAATTTCTTTATCAAGTCCAGATATTTTCCACTTTAATTCTCCGGAATTGTGATTGTTTGCAGTGTCCGGAGAAGATTTCCATGCAGCTTGAATAATAACGGCGTTCTTGTCTTTCCCTCCAAGGGCATTTAAAAACCCGCCGTCTGATATTTCGATATATCCGGGAAATGATTTTTCATGAATCCATTTTCTTCTAGTAACCGGGCTTATTTTCCCCCGTAATGTTTTATTCATTTGTTCGAGCAACTCTAAATCTGCTGTCATTAGCACGTGTTTCCTGCTAGCTTGATAATAGATAGGGGAATCAGAGTTGTTTGCAGATATTGTCCAACATTTTTTTTGAGCGCTTGGTGAAATTTTGCCTTCTTTTATAATTTTTTTCATAGAATCGGGGAGAATCCCTTTTTTCAAAGATGCCATTTCGTCCTTGGTATAACGTAGAGCCATATAAATTTCTGGTTTATCCTTATTTTTTTCTTCAATAAGAACAGCTGATTCCATCGCTGTTGCCGCAATAGAAAGCAATAGATTGCGCGGAGTCCCTTTTTTTAAAAGAGAATACCCCCTGTCTGTTAAAAAGAGTGAGACCGCTTGAGGATACAGATATTCTTTGCTGTCTATTAAAATATATGGATTTGTTTCAGTAGGAGCTGGTATAGCAGACATTAGGCGACCACGGAGGGATGAGTCGAGTAAGAGATATATTCCGGTTGATATTGCAATTATTATTAAAAGAAAATAAATAAAAATTTTCAAACGTTTTAACATCTTTACACCCCCGTTTTTCCTAGAAATGACTTCCTTGTTTATATTATAACTTTTTATACGAGTTAGGTGTGAAATGAGAAATAAGAGTTTTGTTGATTTTATGAAAGATATTGTCTCATTAAAGCTAATCTTCTGGCGGTTATAATAACTAATAAGCTATATCTTATTAGAGCATTAACATATAATACAATCTTTTGCTATAACGTAATTAACGGTCTTTTAAAAGATAATTGTACTTCAATCCTAGCAATAACTTATGTGTTTAACGGCATCTCGCATTTAATAATAGTTCCTTTAGGTGAAGAGGAAACTGTTAGCTTGCCGCCTACGAGAGACATCCTTTCCTGCATATTTGAAAGACCACGATGTCCTTTTACTCTTAGCTCAGTAATATTTTCTGGCACATCAAACCCTTTGCCATCATCCTCGATTTTTAACACAATTTTATTCCCAAGATCACGTAAAGAGATAGTAATCTCTTTTGCATTGGCGTGGTTCGCACTGTTATTAACTGCTTCTTGAGCGACACGGAAAAAAGCCATTGTAACGTCATTTGGGAGTTCTCTCACTTCATGAAGGTCAAGGTTTATCTTTATTCCCAATTGAGCATTTTGGCGCTCAGAAAGTTCAGTTAGAGCTTGAGCAAGTCCAAGATCGAGCCAGGGCGGTGTTAAATTATTGCAGACCTCTCTCATCTCTCGAACTCCAGCTAAAGCCGCATTTTCTGCTTCTGTGAGCCGCTGTCGCATTTTTTCTGGAGAATCAAAATCAGTTGCAAGCAGTCTCAATCTTTGTATCACAGCAGTTACATCTTGTAGAGGTCCATCGTGAATCTCTCTGGATATCCTTGAGCGTTCCTCTTCCTGAACTTTTACAATGTCTGTGACATATCTTCTATTAAGTACGGCTTTATCTATTGCAGAATGAGCTAAAGTTACTATTGCGGCTCTAAGTTTTTGCAGCTCAGTAACGGCTTCAGGGGCATTCTTTTGTGGAATATCCTCTCCCCATTTCAGTAGAGATATCTCTTCCTCAAGGTCTTTTAACGGCATAATAACTTTTTGCCACATTATAAAAACGGCAAAAATTCCAATCAATCCTAACATCCCCACCATAAATGGCCAGAACGTTGTTAGAGTTACCATTGGTCCTAAAAGTTCCTTTGAGGAGACCGCTGCCAACACAAAAAGATTTTTGTTAAGAACTGGATAGAATGCTATCGTATAATAGTTCCCATCTGCGCCTCGTATTTTACTAGGCACTCCGTAAGTCAATAATTGGTTTGATAAAACGGACATCATTGGTGCGTTTGGAGAGCCATATAAAAGTAGTCCAAATTCGTCAAAAACTGCAAATGTGCCGGGTATGGGCAAGTCTTCTGCAATAAATCCTTCTATCCCAACACCAGGCCTGTATTTCTGCCGCGGTTGCCACATCCCGTCCGGCTTTAAATCCCATCGGGCTGATTCAAGCCTTGCCGCTGCACCACGAGCTAAATTTTGTACATAAGAAGAGGCTAGAGAGTCCATGGTTTTCTCGAATTGACAAAAACCCACCCATGCCAACAGGAATGCTCCGAGGCTCGGTAGAAAAACGGCTATGGTTAGTTGTAGCAATAAATTTTTTCTCAATTGATAAGTTCTTCGAGAGTTACTATCCCATATTTTAATGATAGGAGCATTGCTTCCGTTTTGTTTTTGGCTCCTAATTTATCGTATATGGAAGCAAGGTGCGTCTGTACCGTTCGTTCGCTAATAAAAAGTTGTGTAGCAATTTCTTTGCCTGATAGACCTCTTGCCGCCAACAATAAGACTTCACGTTCTCTTACCGATACAGGTTCCGGGACAAAGCCACCCTCTTCTTCGACGGCACTCGCAACTTCGCTGTCGAGATAGAACCCGCCACGCGCTACTATGCGGATAGCTTTTGAAAGGGTTTCCATATCTGCTGTCTTTAAGACATAACCTCTTGCGCCGGACCTTAATGATGCCATTACGTATTGCTGCGCATCATAAGATGTCAGCATGAGTGAAGCTGTTGGTATGCCGGACTCTTTTATTTTTCTAGCCAAAGCTACACCATCTATGCCGGGCATACGAATGTCAAGAAGTGCCACTTGTGGTTTATACTTTTGTATTCCTGCCCATGCAGCATCGCCATCGGCGTATTCTCCTACCACGTTAAAGTCTGATTCTTTGGTAAGATACCCTTTCATTCCCTCTCTTGTTAGGGGATGATCATCCGCAAGAATAATTGAAATTGACATTTAGTACTCCTCCTTTTTAACGTAAAAATGTTCTTATATCTTTTAATCCGTTTCTTGTTTATCAAGTTGATAGTTTGCTTTTGTCATATTACAAACTTAGGTTCTCTTCCTACCGAAAGTTTCTTTGTGTTTAGCTAAGCCTTCTCAGAAGCGTGTGCGTTGTTCAAAGTATCATCAATATTTAGTTTTACTATTTCAATTCCCGATTCTTTTAAAATTGATCGAGCCAAATCGTCGGGATAAGAGTGGAGGTAAACAATTCTTTCACATCCCGCGTTTATGAGAGCTTTTGTACAATAAATACAGGGCTCATGAGTGCAATATAGCCAACATCCTTGTGTTGCAATACCATTGGCAGCTGCTTGTGCAATAGCGTTTATTTCAGCATGAGAACCGCGACATATTTCATGTCTTTCACCCGAAGGGATATTTAAGGTTTCTCGCAAGCAACCTCTAACATCGCAGTGAACTATTTTTTTAGGAGCTCCGTTATACCCGGTGCTTAAAATTTGTCTGTTTTTTACAAGTACTGCTCCGACAGAGCGCCTTAGACAAGTGCTTCTTGTTGCAACGACAGAAGCTATTTGTGAAAAATATATATCCCAGTCGGGTCTTTGTTTTAACATCTTTTAAACACCACTCCCAATAATATTATAGGTTAAACTTATCTAGTAGTATCAATTTTTGCGATAGAAAATTGCTTAATTTTAAAAACAGAGAGTTTTATTCTCTCAATTAGTGTATATAAAGATATTCTGTACGTCTAGGGATTAGACAGTTGTCGCAATGTTTTTATTTAACAGGATGTAGTCCATTGCAGCTATTGCAAAAGCATAGTGCAACATGCTAAACTGTTATATTGCGAGGGCCCGTAGCTCAGTTGGATAGAGCGATTGCCTCCTAAGCAGTAGGTCATCAGTTCAATTCTGGTCGGGCCCGCCATTTTCAAAAAAGTAAAACGACACGTTCGGAGTGTTTTTCGAGCGTGTCGTTTTTTTGAATCATGTTTTATTTATAGCTGAAGAGCAACTGTTTGCTGTTCATTATTACGAGAATAGGTTATTTTTAGTATGGCTCCATTTTTAGCCCTATTTTCAACATAAGCTCCAATGTTTTCGACTTTCAGATTTTTAATGTCATAGGTATCGATTTTTACAATGTAGTCTCCGTTTCTAATGTCCGCCATTTGTGCCGGTGAAGGGCTATCAATTATTCCAACGAGCAATCGCCCCTCTGGATCACGAGAGCTTTCAGAAATATCAAAGCCCACATATTTTCTGAAAGAAGAAATAGGCGTCGGTTCTAAGTAGGAAGCTTTTTCCTCTGCAGATACCCCATATTCTGAGGAAATGGTTGTAACCTTTAACTGATTAAGATTTTTTAAAAAAGTATATTTTAGCTTCACATCTTCTTTTAAACCAGTTACGGTAAGGACCGTTATTGTGGAGCGATCATCCAGAATGGGCGAGTATCCTCGTTCATTCCAGTGTGTTTTTAAGTATGCTGTTGTATTTGCCAGCCCATTTTTAGCAATGAGTCCTGTTACGTTTGTTATTTCTGTCCGAACGGTGTTATCGCAGAAATCTTGTACATCGTTTAATTTCTTTTCGTAAGCCTCTTTTTCAGCAGTTTTAACTCGTTCATTATACGAGTTATTATTTGCAATAAGCATTCCGAGAAGAAGTCCGGTGCCACCAGCTATTGCCCAATCAGATCCACTGTATCTGTAGTAACGATTGCCCAAATGATGACGATGTCGATAATAGTGTCTGGCAGGTAAAGGCCTGTGATATCTCAAGGGTCTTGCTTGAGCCGCTGGAACAAAAATCAGAGATATTATTAGGTAAAGAGAAATTGTACGCAACTTCATTTTTAAACACTCCTTTCAACTCTCTATGCGTCTTGCTTGTAACTTAGGCAGAGAGAATGGAATAGTTCAAGATTATTCGCAACGTCTTTCTTTGCGATTCCAACAAATGTGTGTATGTTTTTATTGTCAAATAACATAGTAAGGAAAAGAAGCCCATCTTCCTCAGAGTTATCTTTTTTTACGTCTGCTACTATTTCTATTCCTTGCAACCCATCTATAGTTACACTATTTTCTGTTACTATGTTTAACTTTTTGTCCGGCTCAATAGACTTGATTTTTTCTTTTGCATATGGCAAGTATCTGTTAGAGGTTATGTTGTGAATGTTCTTACTTTTTGAAATAACAAAAAGAGCTCCGTCTGAACTTTTTGTTGGAAGATTTCCATCTTTTGTGTAAACGGAAGCTCCCTGTGAAATTCCAGCAAATTTAATATCTCTTTTGTCTATATCTATTTTAACTGTATGGAATTCATCCAGTTGCTCTCTTTGCTCATTTTCTTCCCAATATGCTGATTTTATCATTTCCAGAAGAGCAGCGGCATGGTCTTGATTTTTTGAGTCATAAGAAGAGCTAATCATCCATGACTTTTCTCCCTTGTCTAGTAGCAATACCCACTTTCCTATAACTGAGTATTCTCCTGCTTGAAAAACTTTTAGTAGAGTCGCACTGGTTTTATTCCATAAAAAATCTGTCTTGGATTTTAATTCAAGTCCTACTTTTTTTAAGGTATTCACGTTAAATTCATCCAGTAGGGTTTTGTATGGCAAATGCAGCTGTGTTGCTTCTATTGTTATTTTTTTATTCTTATCCGCATAGCCGAAATCTGTTTTTTCAAAGTTAAAATCCGGAGCGGGAATCATCAGAATAGGAGGAGTAAAAAAACTCACGTGTTTCTCCGTTCTGGCAGTTGCTATTTCTTTTACATCTACATCTGTTTGCGCAAACACAACAAAAAGGTCGCTCGATATCAATATTATAAAGAAACTTATTCCGAAAATTATTAAGTTTTTAAAAAATATCTTTGTCCTGGTCATATTCTTTTTCTCCTGAGAATGGGAGTCTTTTAAATCCGGGAATTATCTTGTCTACAAAATCTTTTATAAAGCCTTTTACCACTTGTGTCTGTATTTGTGAAGCAAGTTCGTCTGCATATGCTGTTGCTTTTTCCATTTCCATATTGCGAAGTGCAGATATTTGAGATTCTACATTTTTATAATCCTTGGTTTTTATGTATAAAACTCCCAAAATATAACGGTCATCTATGTTTGAAGGGTCTAATTCTACAAGCCTTTCGTAATGTTTAAGAGCCTTATCGTTATTACCTGTTCCGACAAAACTTTCTGCTAATCCACGTTCTATTTCCATGTTTGTACGAAATGCAAGTTTGTCTGCTTTGATAAAGTGCTCTGCGGCAGCGACATAATCTTGAGAGGCCAAAAACTTCTGAGCTTTTGAGAGAGCTCTATTCCTTATTGTGGCGATTAAAAGGTATGATGAGGCACAAAGCAGCGCCAATGCAATAATTATTACAATTGCAGTTATAAAGTTCCCCTTGTGTTTCCTCAAAAAACACCCTCCTCTAATAGCCAGTTTTAGTTATATTAAGATGCTCATTCCAATTATATCTTATTAACTTCATGAAAGAATCTGTACGCTCTAACATATGTATGCCACAGTAATCCATTGGATAAAAAAAGATGTCGTTCAACTCAAATTTAAAGTAATGACAAATTAAAGTCCAAATTACACCTCCATGTGCAACAATCAGCAAGTTTCCGGAAGAGTAGTCGTTAATTATATTTTCAAAGGCAGGGACAGTTCTCTTTTGAAGATCCTTAAAACTTTCTCCGTTTGGAGGTGCTACTGACGCGAAAGAATTTCCGTTTGCATCATAAAGCTCTTCCCATTTGGTTCGAACTTCGTCATAGCTTTTACCCTCCCAGTCGCCAACATGTATTTCGGACAGCCCACTTATCGTTTTTATCTCGTCCTTATATTTTGGAACAGTGAGTTCGGCGGTACGTTTGGCACGTAGTAATGTGCTTGCAAAAACCCCATCAAATTTAACGTTTTTGACTCTCTCTCCAATTTGCATGGCATGAGTTTCGCCTTCCTTTGAAAGAGGATAATCTGTTTGTCCGTAATAAAGCCTTCCTCCATGAGGAAGGTCCGGTTTTGCGTGTCTCATTAAAAAAATATTAAGTCCTTTTGTCATATCTAACCTCTCTATTATAAAAAATTAATTGATTATCTCATCATCATAGCTCCATGGCGGAGTAACTATGCATAAAAGCTCTAAGCTATCATCAGAGTCATTGACTATGTACTGCTCTGCCGATGCAGGAATCACTACAGTTGTCCCCTTTTTTAATTCTATCTTTTCTTGGTTTAAATGAAGCGTTGCGGCTCCTTCTATGACTATATATATTTCTGTCGATTCAACAAGTTTATGTGGAAGAGATTTACTGTGAGGAGAAAGCATAGCATGCGACACGGAAAAAGAATCGAATGGGAGCTTTTCTTTGCCGGGATGCAACAGCTCTGCCAAGTCACATAAATCTCTGGATATTATGCGTTTCGTATCCTTAAAATTACGTATGTGATAATCCATTTTTTCTCCCCCAATGCTCCTTAATTTTATCATTATCCCTAAAAAGACAAATGTGAATAACACTTATTTTTATTTATACAAGAGGATAATGTATAAGGGAGATTGCTTGACTATTAAAAACAGGGCAATATTGATATGATATTGATAAGGGAAGTAAAATAAATATATAAAAATAGAGACAGAATCGTCTTGAAAGGTGGTTTATCCAACGGTATGAAAAAAACGAAAAGTATATTGTTGCTTACCCCTATTACTCTCTTGTTGTGTTCTGCTACGGCGGAGGCTTCAAAATCCTCCTCAATCTCTACGGGAGGGACTGTGGCTATTTTTGTAGGAGTTGCAGTCTTTACCTTACTGATAAAGTATTTTATGGAGTAAGGTTTTTTCGTAAGGGACAAAACAAACAAAAAGTTATAGTTCACATCATGTAGTAGTGCGTGTTAGACTCTCATGAATTTATTTCACAGGAGAAATATCGTAGCACCGCTCATTTTCTCTGTCTATGCTTTTATAAACAGATTATTTTATTATCAAAGCTTCGGGCGATTTTAGCCACTTTATTGTGCGTCTCATGAAAAAGAAAGCTGTGAATGCTCCTAAGAAATCTCCTGCCGGGAAAGTAGCCCATATCCCCCAAAAACCAAAGAAGCGAGGAAGGATGAAAACGAGGGGATACATGAAAAGTCCTTGCCTCATAGTCGAAAGCATTAGAGATTCTTTTGCTTTTCCAAGACCTTGAAGCGCAGCATTCGTGATAACAGTTAATCCAAAAAAAACAAGACCGGAATACCCTATTCTCATTCCAGGGATTCCTAATGCGAGGAGTTCGGGTTCATCACTAAACAGCATTATAATTTCTCTAGCAAAAAATTGAGCGAGAATCCAACTACAAGTATAGAAAGAAGTGACAAGAACTAGAGATTTTTTAATAGTTTCTATTGCTCTCTTAGGAAGGCCGGCACCATAGTTATATCCAATGATAGGTTGCACTGCGTCGGCTATGGCAAAGGCCGGAAGGAATAAAAGAGTGTCTATACTGAAGAACACTCCGAATGCCGATAATCCTATTTCTCCACCGTAAAAAAGTACCTTGCGATTCATAATGGTGACCAAAATAACGAAGGCAAGCTGCATAATAAAATTCGCGCTTCCTACAGTCATAATCCTTTTTATGATTTCAATTTTAGGGCGTACCATAAAATAGAACCTTATTCTCAATGGAGTGTTTTTAAAAGTAAAGAAAGCAAGCCCGAAAACAGTTACGGCCGCTTGGGCCAAAACAGTTCCCAAGGCTGCACCTTCTACTCCCATTTTAAAATAAACAATAAATATTGCGTCTAGGATGATGTTTGCAATTGCACCAAGAATTTGAGTTGTCATTGCATATCGTGGGCTGCCACATGAACGAATCAGAGGGTTTAGCGCAAAGGATATCAATGCAAGAGGGCCTGCAAGAAGAATCATATACATATAATCGCGAGCCATTGGGAGTAGGGTTTCACTGGCTCCGGAGAGGTGCAAAATATTATTCGTGAAATAAAAGCCTATGACAGAAACCAGACAGCCAATAAAAAATAGAAGCACTATTGACTGAGAAAGGACATGTTCGGCAGCTCTTTTTCTTTTTGCACCATAGAGAATAGCAATTCGTGAGCTTCCACCGACTCCTACAAGAGAAGATAGAGCTGTCATTAGCACCATTATAGGAAAGGCTGTTGTAATTGCAGCCAAGCCGGTAGATCCCACATAGTGTCCGACAAAAATTCTGTCAACAATATTATATATTGCACCAGCAATCATCCCAAACATGGAAGGCAAGGCAAAGCGGAGTAATAACGTTGTAGTTTTTTCCTTTAGCATCATGTTATGAGTTTGACTTCCCCCGGTATTAATCTCTGTAGTTATGACGATTCTTCCTTTCCATAATGTTGATGTCCCACATCTCTATATGTTATCTTACACGCAAATAGAACTTTTCTTCAGTTCCCGCTACTTCGTCGCCTTTTACATCATACCCTTTTACTATAACAGTAACTATTTTCCCGTCCATTTTTTGGGGAAATCTGAAAGCATGTCGAAATTCATATATTGATTCTTCTGTTAGTTTTGTATTATTTTCCTCAAAAGTTCTTTGTAACAGAACTGGTTTATTTTCTGAATGAAGAGTTCCTTCTATCATGTTAACAAAATCGTAATGGAGATATGAGATTCTATTGTTGACAGAAAAGGTTCCGTCGCTATTTGGCTCCACTTCAGAGAGGAGAGGTTGAATTGGAGTAACCACGCCGTTGACAACAAAGTCTTCCCCTCGGTTAACAGCTACGGAATTGTAAACGTTTGTATCCACCACGTCAATGACGTCGGCAGGGTTATAGGTACTTTTGTTGTTAAATTCTGCACGTGTAAAACGAATTTTCTTCTCATATCCAAATGGAATTATTTCGCCCTCAATCGATTTTATTCCGGAAGGAGTTTTGATATTAAGGAGAGGTTCTCCTATATCGTAATAATAATAAAGAACCTCGTCAGAATTGAGAAAGCCTTCAAAAGCAATGCGTCCTATTTCAACTGATTGAGTTGCACATTTCTCTTGAGCAATATTGTATAAAATCGCATGGATTTTTCCGCTAACATACTCTAAACCATCATTTTCTCTCCATCTTAAAGGTATTTCATATGCGGAGGGGAGCCCTATGCTCCAGTACCCAGGAAAGGGGTCTCTGTACATTCTTATTCCTCGTTTCTCAACGAATTTTTCCACTTTTTTTACGTGTTGAATGGGAGAAAAACGAGCGAGAATTTTTTCTTGAACAGAACCAAACATTATATCGAAAGAATGGCTGTTTAGCGAAACGTCATGTTCACTGAGCGTTGTGTCACCGGATATGACGGTTAGTAATACCCTATATAGTCCCCATTCCAAATCTTTTTCATATATTTCTTTATAGCTGCTGTCAAAAGATTTTGTGCAACCACCCTGAATTAAAACGGCAAAACTATTCTCTGTCACAACAGCTTTTACTCTCGGATCATAGAAACTTTCTGGAGTTTCACTGTGATAAACAAGATCGGGAGGGGGTGATTTAAGCAGTTCTTCATCTGTTAGTTTAACGTGTGGTGCTTTGCCATCATATTTTAGTAAAATATCACGCATGGGAGTGACTCCGGTTTTTTTATCAACACGACTTTGTACACTTCGTACCGGTTTCATTTTCCCATCTCTTGCATCTCCTGTAAGAACAACTTCTACTTTGATGTCTATTGGAGAGTCAGAAGCTTTTCTCCCCTCTCTGTCTATTCGGCCAATTACGTAGAAATCTCTTCCGGATTCTAGTACCTGCTCTTCAAGTTTGGGAGCTGTAATATAAATTTTTAAAGCATAGGCCCGCGAGCATGGAGTGCACAATAATATGAGCGCCACGGCCATCTTTATTAATGTTTTTTTCTTAAGCATAAAATGCACTCCTGTCCTCGTTGCATCAGAATTATCATAATTATAAAAATAGATGTTGTTATTGTTAAGTTATAAATAAAATAAATTAATAATTTAATAATAAAATTATAGAGCATAAAACAGGATGGGGTCCCAAATTTGGGAACCCATCCTGTTTTATAATATAAATAAGTTAGATGAATTTTAGTAGCTGTTACGTTTAAGCATAAGTTTTAAGGGTTTCTTTGCTGTTGTTGCAAGGACTGGAACAGGTTCTTTTGTGTTTTCTGCTTCAGGTTTTTTTGCGGCATCTTCCTCTTTGCGGTAAAGAACTTGCACGGATTTCGATCCGTCACGATAAATTGTAATCCCTTTACAACCTTCTTTCCAAGCAAGGGTATAGGAATCAATAACATCTTGAACTGTGCTGTCATTAGAGAGATTTATTGTTTTGGAAACAGCAAGATCTGTATATTTTTGAAAAACCCCTTGTGTCTTTACGTGTGATATCGGTGCGACTTGATGAGACGTAATAAAGACAGAATTAATAATGTCTTCGGATAAATTGTTTTTCATGGCTTTCTCATAGTAGCGATTGGCCTGTTTCATTACAACCTTTGTCCCATCTATTTGAGTTCTCACTCTTGAATGCTCTAACGCAAAAAGAGGTTCAATCCCGGAAGAGCAATCTGCCAATAAAGCAATAGTTCCTGTCGGAGCAATACATGTCAAAGTGGCGTTGCGACGTCCGAGGTGTTCCAATGACGCAGGGATGCCTTTTTCTTTTCCGAGAGCAACAGAAACAGAATGTGATGTCTCTTGTATTGTAGACATGATTTGATCCGCCAAATCCAATGCTTCGTCACTGTCGTAAGGAATAAGAAGCTGGAAGAGCAAGTCCGCCCACCCCATGACGCCGAGTCCGATTTTTCTTGTTAAAGTTACCGCTTCTCCTATCTCAGGTAGAGGATAGTGGTTTACATCTATAACGCTATCAAGGAAGCGTGTTGCAACTGCTGTGACATCCTTTAACAGTTCAAAATCAAACTTGCCATCTTTAACCATTTTTGAAAGGTTTATTGATCCCAAATTGCATGCCTCATTGGCATAAAGCGGAGACTCTCCACAGGGATTGGTACTTGTAAGCGGCCCTAAATCAGGGGTTGTATTGCCACGGTTTATAGCATCCAAGAAAATAATGCCGGGATCACCGGAGCGCCATGCAGATTCTGCAATATCGTAAAGGAGAGCGGCTTCTTCTCCATCAGGATTTGCTTGAGCTTTCTCCATAAAGTCATCAAATATTCCTACGGAAATATTAAAATTGCTTATCGTGCCATCCTGATCTTTACAGTGGATAAATTCACGAATATCGTCATGGTCTACGTTTAGTATTCCCATATTTGCACCGCGACGCATACCGCCCTGCTGAACTGTTTCTGTGGCTTTATCAAAAAGACTCATAAATGAAATCGGGCCCGAAGCACGTCCGTTTGTGCTGTTTACTTTAGCTCCGCAGCCACGAAGATTGGAAAAATTAAAGCCGGTACCACCACCACTTTTATGTATAAGCATTTGTTTACGGATAGCTTCACAAATACTTTCCATTGAATCTTCTATGCCTATAACAAAACAGGCAGCTAGCTGACCGTGGGGGGCGGGTCGGCCGGCATTCATTATTGTGGGACTGTTGGGCAAAAACAAAAGTTTCGCCATAATTTCATAGTACTCATCAGCCCATTTGTACTGCAAAGGAGTTGTTTTCTCCGCTGAAGATACGTGTTTTGCAATTCTTAGCAACATCTGTTCCGGTGTTTCTTTTACGGCGCCATTGTCATCTTTCCAAAGATAGCGATCCAACAAAATGTCTTGCGCAGACTTATTAAATGATGGTTTTATTAGCATTATAATCATTTCCCCCTTAATTGCGAATATTATTCGCTCACGAGTAATACTATCAGAGAGGACACAAGATTGTAAAGTGGATAACGCTATATATACAGGGTTCTTTTCCACGAAACACTGTATATTGTGTGATTATCTCTGTGGATATCTTTGTGGAAAAAAACAGGGAGATAGGCCTCTACGCTGTTATTTTAAAATTAGAATTTTATTTGATATTTTTATATTTTCTAGAAAGAAATATATCTTTAATAAATTAAATATTTTAAAAAAAGAGGAAATAGTGTAATATGACAACGGATGTATTGCAGCATCCACCGTCATAGACCTTGAAGCTTTTTTTTCTAAGGCACTTGCTATGGAGAAAAAGCCGTTAGGGCGGAATAGGAAACAGTTCCGTCTCCCATTGTGGAAAGAGGTTCGGATTGCCAATGTGGCGTGCTCTAAAGGAGTCTCGCCATGTCAACCCTCCTTCGAATGGCACACTTCAGGCTATGAACAAATTATGAGGAGGCCATGTTTTATGAAAATCAAAAAGTATCGCTCCATAATTACGACTCTTGTTCTTTGTCTTTTTCTTTTTGGAGGGAGCGCACAAGCAGCTCCAGTGCTCAAGATGGCGACAACAACTAGCACAGACAACACAGGGCTTTTGGATTACCTTGCCCCCATTCTTCTTAAAGATACAAATATTGAAATCAAGTGGATTTCAGTGGGTACTGGGAAAGCGCTTAATCACGGCAGAAACGGAGATGTGGACGTGGTTCTGACTCATGATCCGGCGGCAGAGGATAAGTTTATGGCCGAGGGAGCTGCGACTAATCGTCGGCAAGTAATGTACAACGACTTCGTACTTATAGGTCCCGATAGTGACCCAGCCGGAATAAAGGGAAAACCTGTCACAGAAGCGTTGAAAATTATTGCGGATAAAAAACTACCCCTTGTCAGCCGCGCTGATAAATCAGGAACACACTCCGCCGAACTTAAACTTCTTGATAAGGCGGGAATAAAAGATTTTGATAAGGCTTCTTGGTATGTACAAGCTGGACAAGGAATGTTAAAAACAATCAATATCGCTGACGAGAGACAGGGTTATTGCCTCACCGACCGTGGGACTTTTGTAAAGTATGATGCAGCATTAAAAGGGAAAAAAGGACTGGTCATTGTTGTAGAAGGAGATAAAAATCTTTTAAATCAGTACAGTGTAATGGCGGTTAACCCTGCCAAGCATGCCCATGTCAAATATGATTTGGCACTTAAGTATATTGAGTGGATTACATCTCCAAAAGTACAAAAGGATATAGCCGGTTTTAAACTAGAAGGAAAACAGCTGTTCTTTCCCAACGCAAATGGCAAGTAGTGTAGACGCTTAACTCATTGTTTGGCGGGACTTTGGCCAAAGTCCCGCCTTTCTTCTTCTAAAGGGGTGTTCTCATTTGGACTTTATATTAGAGGGTTTGGCTCAGGGCATAAAACTAATCTTTTCAATGGATGAAGAGACCGCCAATATTGTGACAACAACTTTGCGTCTTACAGCTTTGTCTATGTTCGGCATACTTTCTCTGGGCCTTCCACTTGGGTTCCTCATAGGCTATCACGATTTTCCTGGCAAATCATTTCTGCGCTATTTGGTAGATATACTCCTTTCCTTGCCGACAGTGGTAATAGGGTTGCTTGTATATGCTTTTATCTGTCGCAATGGTCCATTTGGTAGATATGAACTTCTTTTTACTATAAGAGGCATGGCTATTGGTCAATTAATATTAGGATTGCCTATAGTAATAGCTTATACTGCGACGGTCGTGGAAGAATTAGATAGTAGACTCAAAATGACTCTTAAAACGGTGGGTGCTTCGGGTTTTCAACTCGCTATAACGAGTTTATGGGAAAGTAGATTTCAAATACTGGTTGCAGCTCTTACGTCATATGGCAGGATAATTGGCGAAGTCGGTTCAGCTATGATGCTTGGAGGCAATATTAAGTGGTATACCAGAACAATAACTACGGCCATCTCACTGGAAACAGGCAAAGGGGATTTCGCATTGGGAATAGCTTTAGGAGTAATTCTTATTGCGATATCAATTGTCTTGAATTTTACTCTCTCTCTCATTCGACGTAGAATGGAGAAATTATAATTTCTAAATTAAACGGAAGTCTCTATAACATAAGCGCTTTGAAACATAGGTACGGTACGGGTGATGTAACTCTAAACATCCCTTCTCTTTCGATAGAGGAAGGTGATGTTATGGGGGTTGTGGGGCCTAATGGAAGTGGGAAGTCCACTTTTCTAAAAATATTGGCATTCCTTGAACCTATTTCTGAAGGAAGTATTTTATATAAGGGGAATAAATCTTCCGGAATCGAAACCGAATTGCGCGAAGAAATCACATATCTTCTGCAGGAACCATATCTCCTAAAACGAACCATTTTTGAAAACATTGCTTATGGACTAAAACTTCGCGGAAAGAATTTTAATGTTAAAGAGCGGGTATGTGATTCCCTTTTAAGAGTAGGGCTTAATCCGGACAATTTTATAAATAGGCCATGGTACAGACTTTCTGGCGGAGAGGCACAAAGGGTCGCTCTGGCAATGCGTTTGGCACTACGCCCCAAGGTATTGCTTCTTGATGAGCCAACGGCCAATGTAGATGAACAAAGTGCACAGTTGGTGAAAGCAGCGGCTCTTTCTGCATGGAAAGAATGGGGTACGACCGTTATAATAGCGACACATGATTTGACTTGGCTACATGAGGTATCTACGGTAATTGTCACCCTATATAAAGGGCGTATTGTCGGCAAAGAGGCGGAGAACATTATTCAGGGAAGCTGGGAAATCAACGGAGATTTCGCAGTTCGAAATTTTTCTGACGGTCAAATTATTCGAGGATTTTGTTGTGAAACAGAAAATATTTTGGCCGGTTCAATAAGTCCTTCAAAAATTAAGATAACAACAGTTGAACAACCTCGCTCAGATAGCCTAAATATTATTAAAGGAACTGTCGTACAGACAACGCTTGATTCCAAAAAAGAAAGCGTATATGTCTTCGTAAAAGTTGGAGAATCGATGATAAAAGTGCTCATGCCTCTTGGACAGATGCAAAAAGATAAAATTTATCCATCAACGCAGGTTTGGATTTCTTTTTCTCCTAACAACTTAAACTGGTTGTATTAATTAAAATTTTAGATATTATATTTTTCTCCGTCTACCGTGTGATTTTTCTCTCCAAAACCTTCCTTATTACAGCTGTGATAAATGTTTTTATTCAAAGCAACTTTTCCCAATAAACTCCCTGAGAATAGAAAAGTTTGGAACATCGTCAGGTAGAATTACTGGAACAAACTGCAGAAGAGAGAGCAGCCTTTGTGCTTCGCCGTATGCCTCAGAATCTTCGCTGATAGATTTTAACAAGGGTTTTACATAACCCTTAAGTACGGGCAGCTCATAGGCCAAAGCAGAATTAAATATAATGTCAGCACTTTCTTGATAGGGGAAAACATAACGAAAAGAGCCTCTGACAACGGATGGCCACTGTTTTAAAGTTGTCTCTGGCGGATGTCCTCTTTTGTTATTGTCACGCACTAACCGTCGTAAAAGTCTCGTGTCCGTTGTGCCAATTCTATTGTGTAAATCCAGATTCGTTCCGGTAAGAGGCCCTGCAAAAATACGATATATTTTTTCAGGCGGAATGCCTTCTGTCAATTTTTCGTTTAGTCCATGTATACCTTCAATAATTAGCAGCTGTCTAGGTTTTAGCTTGAGAGAATACCCCTCTTGACTAAGTCCGTTCATAAAGTCAAACCTTGGAACAGCAATTTCTTCTCCGGAAAGAAGTGCTTTCAAGTGTTTGTTTATTAAATCAATATTGATTGCTTCTAGCGCTTCGAAGTCATAATTACCCTCTGAATCTTTTGGCGTACTTTTTCTGTCTACAAAGTAATTGTCGAGTTCTATAGTTTGTGAGTCAATACAAGAGGCCAAAAGATTAATGCGGAGTCTTCGTGAAATTGTTGTTTTTCCTGAGCTTGAGGGGCCGGCCAGACAGATTAAACGAACATCGGGGTGAGACTCGATTTCGTCCGTTATCGCAGAGATTTTCTTTGTGTGAAGAGCTTCGCTTAGCATTATGAAATCCCTTGTCTGTCCACGAGCAACTAAATTATGTATTAAATCCATAGAATCTACTGAGAGATGATTTAGCCATTTTGAATAATCCTGCAATATTGCAAAAACTTTTTTATCAACTTTGAGTTCAATGACCTCCCTGAAGTTTTCAAAAGTCGGTCCGGAAAGATAGAGCCCCTCTTCATATAAATGAAGGTCAAAAACGGGGGTGTCTGCCGCTGAAATGGCAACGGCTTGTCCGAAGAAGTCATAGATTCCCTCACACTTATATAAGGTAATGGGATCTTTTCCGGTCCAAAATAAAAGCCTTTCTTTGTCGTAATAGCCTTGAGAGGTCATTATTGATCGTGCTTCGTCCACAGAAACCTCTTCTCTTTCAATAGCGATTTTTTCCTTTACCATACGCTGCATTTCATTAAAAATAAGATCTCTATGTTTCATAGTTATTGGTTTTTCAATGGATTTATAGTAGAAAGATTGATTCATCGATTGAGAAAGGTGAAGTTTTAGTCCGGTTTTTCTGATTGCAGCAGATGTAAGCATAAAGGAAAGAGTGCGTAGGTATACATCTATGCCTTCAATGCTATCAGTTGTGATAAATTCAACATAAGAATCTATTGACAAAACCCAAGAAAGTGAGCGTTGAACCTTATTTACCCTGCAAGCAACAACACTTTCTTTGTTTGGAAAATCGATCATTCTAAGAAGCTCTTGCACTGTCGTAAAAGCTTTGACAGTAACATCTCGCATTTCCGGTATTTTTATTTTTAACATCACAAGTCCCCCTTAGTAGATAAGAGAGTATCCAAACATTTACTGTTTCTGCCTGTAATAACACAGCTTTAATAATTGTAGCATAAGGAGTTGCGGCATTGCCGTTATAAATAATAAAAGTAAATATTTTTGTAATTACAATAATCCCCGCTCTTTTTACATAACAACTAGAAAGAACGGGGAAATGTTGTGTTTTATGAAAATATAAATTAAAGAGCGTTTATTTAATTTCTTTATTTGTGAATATTTCGGTTGAACGGTCTAAAATATTATTGAGAAAAGCAATAGTCAAACCATAGTTAGTTATGGGAATATCGAGGTTGTCTGCCTTTATAAGGCGCGACATAAGCTGTTTTCGAGTAAACATACAGCCACCACAATGGATTATAAGAGCGTATTCTTTAAGGTTATCAGGAAAGTCAATCCCGGATACGATATCAACTTGTAAATTTTCTCCAAATTTAGTCTTCAGCCAGCGTGGAATTTTCTCTCTTCCTATGTCTTCTGTAAGAGGAGCATGTGTACAAGCTTCGGCTATAAGAACCTTGTCATATTCTTTTAAGTTGGCAATAAACTTTGCACCATGAATAAATAAGTCCAAATCTCCCTTATTTCTCGCGTAAATAATGGAAAAAGATGTTAAAGGAATATTTTCATGCAACAAGCTATTCACTTCGGAGAAATACTGTGAATCAGTGATAACTAAATCAGGAGGATTTTTTAGCGAATCCAGAAGCATGGGGAGTTTGTCTACGGAAGATGCCAAGACAAATCCTTCGTTATCAAGAATATCGCGCATTACTTGTACTTGTGGAAGTATAAGACGTCCCTTTGGAGCTTGAATATCTTGTGGCATGACTAGGACTACAAGTGCGCCTGGTGAAAAAAGGTCGCCGACAAGCGTTGAGCTCTCAAAAGCTGTAGGAGCATTTTGTACTATTGCAGAAAGGAGTTCTGCTCTATCCCTTTTATCAAGAGAGGAGAGCACAATAAAAGGAATTCCTAACTCTTTTTCAATAGTTTCTTTAATAGAGGTTATTTTTTCTGTAGTTGATTCCTTTATTTGGTTTATAACGCCGAGCACGGGGATATCCATAGTGATTAAATCGTTTAACCAAAGTTTTTCATCTTCAATATTCTCGGCACAATGAGCAGGTATTACAAGAATGGCGAGATCAGTTTGCTCCATCATTTTTTTCGATTTCGAAATTCTAAGCTCTCCAAGACTCCCCTCATCATCAAGCCCGGCAGTGTCAATAATAGTAATGGGGCCAAGAGGAGGAAGCTCCATGCTCTTTATAACTGGGTCTGTTGTAGTTCCCGCAAACTCGGAGACGAGAGCCGTATTTTGTCCTGTTAAAAGATTTATTAAACTTGATTTTCCTGCGTTTCGCCTTCCGTAAAACCCGATATGTAATCTGTTGGCACGGGGGGTCTCATTGAAGCTCAAAAAATCACCGCCTATCAATAAGTTGTATATAACAATAAAGATATTAATGTAGATAAATTAAAGAGTTTTCAGCTTAATTATGTAAAATGTATTCCTTTTATTCTAACAGCATAACTATATCACTGTTATGCTTATTTTCTTGAAAAATTCCGTCAACTTCTTTCTAAGGCAGTTTTCTTTTTTATAAAATAACGCTATTATATCCCCTACTATATCCTTTGTATAAACATTAATTTATGACATTTTATGTAATCTAACACAGCGGGATTTTTAATGGCTATATAATAAAAGATATTTTTATATCGGGGGCTATTCATTGAAGCTAAAAATAAAAAACATAGTGTTGAAAAATTATAAAAGCATACTGATTTTCCTTGTTGCCATTGTATTGCTCATTTCTTGGCTTAAAACCATATCACCAAAGTCCATTAAGGTTGAGCAAGAATCTTATAAATTAGGGACTATTGTTCGACTTACTCTATATGGTGCAGACAGAGAAAAATTAGAGAGAGTAATGGAGAATGCGATGTCAGAGATAAGCAGGTATGAAGGGTTATTCTCTGTCAATATTAGGACTTCAGAAATATCGAAAATAAATTCAGGAGAGCAATCCATTGTCAGCGAAGAGACAGTGCGGATAATAACCGACTCTCTCAAGTATGCTGAGGATACGAATGGAGCTTTTGATCCTACAATCGGAGCTATCGTAAAGCTTTGGGGTATAGGTACGGAGTCAGCTCGATTGCCGGAAAAGATAGAGGTGGATGCTCTTCTCCCCTATGTGGGCTATAAAAAAGTATGTTTAACAAAAGATATGGTAATTATCGGCGAAAATCAGAGTCTCGATTTAGGCGGCATTGCAAAAGGATGGATAGCAGACAGATTGGCAGAAAACATAAAAAAAGAGGGAATCTCTTCAGCACTAATTGACTTGGGTGGAAATATTGCTGTCGTAGGAAAAGCTCCCCAAAATAGAGCCTGGAGGCTGGGGCTGCAGCATCCGAAGAGTCCAAGAGGCCGATATTTCGCAGTTATCGATGCGATAGATACATCTGTTGTAACATCTGGTCCGTATGAGCGTTATTTTGAAGAAAACGGTGTAATTTATCACCATATTTTCGATCCAAGTAGCGGCCACCCGTCGAACTCTGATTTAGAGTCGGTGACAATTATTTCAAAAAATTCAGCAGAGGCTGATGCTCTTTGTACAGCTTTCTTTATAATGGGCGAGAAAAAAAGCATAGAATTTCTTAATTTACATAAAAATATTCAGGCAGTATTGGTTGTCAAAAATTGCGAGAGAGCCATTATTACAGAAAGATTAAAAAAATCTTTTACTATAAAAGATCCAGCTATAAGGGTTGATGTCATCGGAGAAAAAGATGAAACGCGGTGACAAGGTGCTATCTGCCATATTCTTGTTGCTTTTATCACTGACTATTCTTGTGTATACATTAAGATATTGTAGGCCTCAGAATGGTTTGAGTGTGGAAGTTCGTAGTGACGGAGTTTTAATTAAAGAAATAGAGCTAAACAAAAATTTGACTGAAGAAATTCTTATTGAATATAAAAACGGTAAAAATATCATACTTATAGAAGAGGGAAGAGTCGCAGTTATAAGTGCTGATTGTCCCGATAAGGATTGTATAAAACGTGGTTGGCTAAAATATAAAGGAGACTCCTCCATATGTCTTCCGAATCATCTTTCGATAAGGCTAAAAGGGGAAGCAGAAGTGGATGCGGTGACATTCTGATGACGTTGAGAAAAATAATTTTATCATCTCTTTTCGTCTCTCTTGCATTGGTCTTTAATCTTATAGAGGGGCTTTTGCCTTTTCCAATGCCGGGAGTGAAGCTTGGCACAGCCAATGTATTCGCCTTATCCGCACTTGTTATGATGGGGACTAGGGAAGCTTTTATGGTAACAATACTGCGAGTCTTTTTGGCCCTGCTGATAACCGGCAATTTTTTTTCATTTTTTTGTGCTATCACAGGGGGATTGCTAGCTACAGTAACAATGGTTTTACTTTACACAAAATTAGAGAAATATTTTTCTCTTTCATGGATTAGCGTCGCAGGAGCGTGGGCATTTAATTTAGGGCAAACTTTAGTTGCATCTTTTGTAGTTGGAGACTTTAGATTGATGTACTACCTTCTTCCTCTTCTTGTAATAGGAACTATTTCCGGTTGGATTGTGGGAAAGCTTGCGGAGACGCTCTGCATAAGATTGGAACATCTTAAATAAAATCTAAGGCTAGAACTTAAAAAGTTAATAAAAAATAGCCCTGTCAATAATATGGGCTATTTTTTATGTAAATATTTTAATTTAATTAAAGAAGTTTGTTTTATTTAGAATTTGAATCGCTACCGTCATACTTCATTCGTACTTGTACGATGCGATGGTTTTGAACTTCCAGAGCAGTAATTTTCCAAGGGCCATAAGAAAATGTTTCTCCTTGGCTGGGGAAATTTCCAGCGAGTTCCAGCATCATTCCCGCTAGTGTGTCTACTTCTTCGAAGGCCTCATCAAAAGGATAATTTAGCGCTTCAGCCAAATCTTCTAAATTTACTTGTCCCTGAACAAGATATGTATTATTCGCTTCTTTTTGGATTTCAGGAGCTTCTGAGTCGTATTCATCCTGAATATCCCCGACAATTTCTTCAATGAGGTCTTCCATTGAAACCAAGCCAGCCATTCCGCCGTATTCATCAACAACGATAACAATATGTTTTTTTGCTTTTCTCATAATATCTAGGGCTTCGTCAATTTTCATCGTCTCCGGCACGAACATTGGTTTTCTCATAATATCAACTATTTTTATATCTTTTTCACCGTCTGCTAAGGGTAGTAGTAGGTCTTTGGCGTACAGCATTCCAATGACGTTGTCTAAGTCTTCCTTGTATACGGGAATTCTTGAATGTCCGCTTTCAACGAAGATTTTGACCGCATCAGCAGCACTTCCATCTTCTTCAATTGAGTAGACATCTGTGCGGGGGGCCATAACCTCTGACACTCTTGTTTCTTCAAAACCGATAACACCGTGTATCATTTTGCTCTCATCTTCTTCCAAAGCACCGGAAGCACTTCCCTCGGTTACGAGGTAGTCTATCTCTTCACGGGAGATTAACGAACTAAAAGAGACGAGATCCGTGTCGGTAATTTTCCCAATAATTTTGAGAATAATGGAGAGTAAAAATGTTATGGGGGTCATTAAAAAACTAAAAAAATGTAAAAGAGGAAGAGAGGAGATTAACACTCTTTCTTTTTTTGCTATTGCATAATTTTTGGGTAATATTTCACAAAAGATAACAATAAAGAATGTCATAACTGCAACAACAACAACAGGTCCAAATTTGCCGAGAAGTTTTATGCCTAAAGAAGTAGCCACGACACTTGCTGCAATGTTGACTAAATTATTTCCAACTAAAGTAACATTAATGGCTTTTGAAGTATTGTCAGACAGCCAGAGAAGCCCGTTTTTTCTATGTGGATACTCAAATGAAAGCATAAGAAGCTTGCTTTTCCCTGCCGCCGTAATTGAAGTTTCAGCCGCGCTAAAGTAAATTGATAAGAGCAAAAGTACGGCTAGCAGGATAATACTGCCAATTATGTCCGAACTCAACAAAAATCATCCTCCTTGGATGTTGTGAAGTTTATTGAAAATATTATAACACAGCGATAATTTGTTATTTGTCCTTTTTACGTGGGTATTTTTCTCTGTCTTTCAGATCCATTTTTATGTAAAACTCTTCAATTTTTTCAAGAATATATTTTCGTTTTTCCTTTTCATCAAATTCAGAAGGAAAGGTTGATGGGTCAATAATATCTCCAAATGTGACAGTGACTTTGCGTGGGCGAGGGAACTTCATATGAGGAGCGAGTGAGCGAAAAGTGCCTCCGGCCCAGGTCGGTATAATTGGAGCTCCAGTTTTTAGCGACAGCACAGCAACTCCTCCCTCTAGAGGCTGAAGGGTTCCGTCTTCGCTTCTGTGTCCTTCAGGACAAATAAAAACATTTTCACCATTTTCTAGAAATCCGATTACCATTCTAAGAAGTGCCGCGGAGCTTACTTTGTCGTTTGAAGAAACAGGCACAGCTCCCATTGCAAGTAAGAATGTTCCGAATAGAGGAACTCTGAAAAGTTTATCCCAAGCAATAAATCTGAGACGAATAGGGAACGCAGCAAGTCCCACAACGGGAGGATCAAGGTAGCTTGCGTGGTTTGATGCAAATATAATTGGTTTATTCACGGGCACTTTATCTTTATCATATATAGAAAGCCTATGGTAAAGTTTAAAATAAACAAGAACGATGAATCGAACAAAATTGTATAGCATAGAAACGCCTCCTATATTTTGGCTCATTTCTTACTTTATTGTAACAGGATAGCGCAGATATGATAAAATTGGCAAGATGTGGGGTGGTATTTATGCCAGAAAATATGCAGACAAAGGCCGTAGAAGCAAAGAATTCTCGTGGTTTTTTTAGGAAAGTTCTGAGAGATTTCTCTTTGGGATGTGTTGCATTTCTCCCATTAGTTATCATTGCTCTTATAGTTTACTACCTTTTTTCGATAGCTCAGTATTTTGGAAATTTACTTTTTGGTATTACTAATTCGGTTTGGAGAGCGTCTTTAGTTGCTGTTTTAGTTTTATATTTACTTATTTATACCGGCCGCAAATTGAGACGCAAGGAAAAATGGTTTTTAAATTTTATTGAACAATTAATTTCTAAAACGCCTCTGATTGGAGGAGTATATCAGGCCTTTAAAGATATGGTTTCGGCCCTAACCTCAGGAAAAGGAGATCGTTCATATTTGGGTACAGTCAAAGTCCCCTGTGGTCCGGGCTATATTATAGGCTTTGTTACTAAAAAAGAAACTGGGGAAGATGGTATCGTGAATTTAACAGTCTTTGTGCCTACATCTCCAAATCCTACCACTGGCTTGGTTTTCTTTTATCCGGAAAGCGAGATAGAATATTTAAACATGTCGCCGGAAAAAGCTTTTACAAGGATTATTTCACTTGGGATGAGATCTTAAAACATAAAAAGACAAGGAATAATAAAGGTCTGTTAGAGAGAAGGCATTGGTTGTTTTCGAAAGCTAACTATGTAAGAATTAGTAATACAAGGGAGGGTTATGTATGAATATGAAACAAATAAAGACACTTTCAAAGTTAACAGAATATGCAAAGGATGTAGGTCCTGTAAAACTGAGTGTCGCCTGTGCTGAAGATGCTGAAGTTATCGCTTCTGTTGAAATAGCAAGGAAACTTGGCATTGCAAACGCGATATTAGTAGGTAATGCAGATAAGATTAAGGAGGCCGCATCCTCTATAAATGTAAATATTTCTGATTACGAAGTTGTTGATGAGCGCGGTGATGTTTATTCTGTTGCTCTAAAAGCGGTTTCGCTTGTGTCTGGAGGACAGGCTCAAGTTTTTATGAAAGGCATGCTAGATACTAAGAGTTTCTTGAGAGCGGTCTTAAACAAAGAAGTTGGTCTTCGCGATGGGAAAAGAGTTCTAACGCACTGCTATTTCCATGAGATAAAAGGATATGATCGCATCATTTTTATAACAGACCCAGCTTTTAATCAGTATCCCGACTTAAATACTAAGGTTGATATAGTAAATAATGCGGTTGAACTTGCTCGCGGCTTTGGAATTGAATGTCCGAAAGTTGCAGCCCTAGCAGCGGTGGAAGTTGTAAACCCAGATATGCCCTCTACTTTGGATGCTGCGGCATTAACTGTAATGAATAAAAGAGGACAGATTAAAGGTTGTTTGGTAGATGGTCCACTGGCACTAGATATCGCCATCTCACCATCAGCTGCAAATCACAAAGGTATTGTTTCAGATGTTGCGGGCTATGCAGATATCTTATTGGTTCCTAATATAGAGGCAGGAAATGTTTTGGGAAAATCTATAATTTATTTTTCTGAAAATAAAACAGCAGCACTTGTTCTCGGAGGCTTGTCTCCAATAGTGCTTACAAGTAGAGCTGATTGCGCTGAGACGAAGCTGTACTCAATATCCGCTGCAGTCGCACTGGCAGCAAATAAACAGAGATAATTGCAATACTTTTTCGCAATATACCACTTGTTGTTCCTTCGCATAAACGCAATTAATGCAGAATAAGATCTTTCAAGAGAAAATAGTTGTGGACGGGACCTTTGGAGATAAAGAGGTTCACATTAGTGGTTGTGTTCCTTATAGTCCAAAAGGCATTCAAATTATTTTGCTTCATGGAGTACATAGCACCGCAAATTTAAGACCAAATAACAAAATCCTTTTTTTTGCAGAACTCCTCGCCCAGAAAGGATACTCTACCTGGATGGTAGAAACCAGTCGCATGGTGCGTGATCGGCATAATTATGATGATGACTCCTCAGCTTGGATAAAAGCCGCGTTTGCCGGAAAAACATTTTGTCAGGAACAGGAAGATGATTTTAGAGCAATTCACTATGTGCTTAAAAAATCTGATGGAAAGCCTGTCTGGATTTGGGGTTTTTCGTTAGGTGGAGCGATTGCTCTTTCGGCAGCTTCCGAGGAAATGTTTCATTCAAGGAATATAGAATTTACTCCGGAAATGATTATTCTGGGGGGAATAGGAATAACTCCAAATCCTAAAATAGTAGAAAGCATGGGAAATTTGCCTATATTATCTACAGTTGAAAAGTCAATTTCAAAAAGCCTTTTGGCAAAAGTGAAGACAAAATCGGTAATTTCCTTTAGAGGAGAACATGACGAAATTTTTTCTAGAGCAAGTTGTGCGGATTTGTTGGATAAAATTGGAATACCTGCCGAACAAAAGATTTATAAGGAAATTGAATGTGTCGATCATTCATTTCGTATGAACGACGAAATTAGAACAAGGGATATAGCCAATGAAATGGTAGAGTTTGTTATTCGCCATAAAAACGAAAAAGAATATAAAAACAAGCATAAACGAATATAAAATGGCATAAAATTTTTACTTGGGAGGGGTTGACCTTCTTATCAAATATTAAATTAAACAATATTAGCCATAGTTTAATGATATATTGCGGCAAAATTACAATTAAAATTTTGAAAAGCAGCTTAATTTTAATTGTGACTTGCCTTTTTATTTTTTTTATTATGTTAAATGCCGGAGTTGCATCCTCAATCGATTATAAAAGCCTTCAAGAAAGCGCTCTTGAAACAGCATTTAGAAAGATATCCTCTGTAAGTGACGAAATATGGGAAGAGGAGCAAGAATCGTTTTTTGGTGGTGCTCCCTGTTTAGCAAAGAATCTTAAATGGCCTCTTCCAACAGGTTGTATTGCTGGCAAATACAATATCTCTGGCAAAGGCAGAAGGCATTCGGGAATAGATATTTTATCGCCTAAAGGAACGTCTATATATGCTGTCTTAGATGGAATAGTAGAAATCTGTTCAAATGGAGGGAAGGGATTTAGAGGGTATGGCAATGTTGTGATAATAAACCACGATAATAAACTTTGGTCACTTTATTCACATTGTTCCACTATAAAGGTTAGAGTTGGAGAAAAAGTAAAACAAGGAGACACTATTGCAACAGTAGGTTCAACAGGACGAGCGACTGCAAATCATGTGCATTTCGAAATAAGAAACAGCAAGGGACATCCGCTTAATCCGCTAAAGTATTTACCCAAGAGCGATTTTTTTACAGCACTGGAAAAAAGTCAGTATCAAAACAAAAAATGATTCGTGTAATAACAAGTAGGAACTACCACGATCATCTCTATTTCCTAGTAAAAAATTCAAATTAATAAAAATCTTGAATAAAATAAACTTTACGTTTTTACTATAGATGAACTAAATGTTTTGTATTTTTACAAAATATGCTAAAATGCTAAAACTCAATTTGAAAATAGTCTCATTTTCGATGCATTATTTCAGTAAATTTAGCATTATAAATTCTCATTAATATTCTAAGCATATAATGTATATAATGCTGTAAAACAAATAGCTGTGTTACAGGGTTTCACACAAAATTGAGACAATTAATGTCTCTTTTTTGTTAATATTTTTTAGTATAATAAAATTATCGGTAGAACAGAGAATTAATAGCTTAAAAATATTTTGAGCGAAGTCAGAGTGGATTTAGGAGGAAATTAAGATATGACACGTAAAATGGTAACCCTTGATGGCAATGAAGCCGTAGCGCACGTAGCACACGCAGTAAACGAAGTTATCTCAATATATCCTATAACACCGTCATCACCTATGGGCGAATGGTCAGATCAGTGGACTGCCGAAAATCGCCCAAATATCTGGGGAACTATTCCTCTTATACAGGAAATGCAAAGTGAAGCAGGAGCATCCGCAGCCTATCATGGCGCTTTGCAAGCCGGAGCCCTCAGCACAACATTTACCGCGTCACAGGGACTTCTTCTCATGATTCCAAATATGTATAAAATAGCTGGAGAGCTGACGAGTACGGTCATGCACGTAACGGCGAGAACTCTGGCCACACATGCTTTGTCTATTTTTGGAGACCATTCTGACGTAATGGCAGTAAGATCGACCGGATGGTCTATGCTCTGCTCTTCTACAGTTCAAGAGACAATGGATATGGCATTGATAGCACAAATGGCAACTCTAGAAAGCCGTGTGCCAATCGTTCATTTCTTCGATGGCTTTAGAACAAGCCATGAAGAGATGAAGGTAGAAGAAATTGATTATGACGATATGAGGGCTCTCATTGACAACGATTTAGTAAGAAGTCATCGTTACAATAGGCTTAGCCCAGATATGCCTTTTATACGTGGAACAGCACAAAATCCGGATGTTTTCTTCCAAGCAAGAGAGGCCTCTTCTTCTTTTTATAAGGCTGTGCCTGACATTACTCAAAAAGCGATGGATGAGTTTGCAAAACGTATGGGCCGCAGCTATCATCTCTTTGATTACTACGGAGCAGAAGATGCGGAGAGAGTTATTGTACTGATGGGATCTGGCGCTTCAGTCGCTAGAGAAACAGCAAATAAACTCAACAAAGATGGCGAAAAAGTTGGTGTGTTGGTGATACGTCTTTTCCGCCCCTTCGATATTTCGAGATTTGTTGATACTCTTCCTCGAACAGTAAAGAAGGTTGCAGTTTTAGACCGTTGTAAAGAAGCAACATCGATTTGTGAACCACTTTGTATGGATGTTAAGAGAGCCCTTGCCTGCAGGGATATAACTGTGGTAGGTGGACGGTATGGTCTTTCTTCGAAAGATTTTACCCCGGCCATGGTTAAAGGTGTTTTTGACGAACTGAAAAAAGAAGCTCCCAAAGACAGCTTTACGATAGGCATAAATGATGATGTAAACTTTTCAAGTTTGGATTATGACCCATCATTTGACACAGAGGATCCTGAAACAGTACGCTGTCTTTTCTATGGGCTTGGTGCTGATGGTACGGTCGGTGCTAATAAAAACTCAATAAAAATTATAGGAAGCGAAACCAATCTATATGCTCAGGGATATTATAGCTACGATTCCAAAAAGTCTGGTGGCATAACAGTTAGCCATCTGCGTTTTGGACCGAATCCCATACTTGCAAGCTATTTGATAAACAAGGCGAACTTTGTTGCTTGTCATGTTTTCTCTTTTCTTGAAAAACTAAACATTTTAGAGGCAGCTGCCCCCGGAGGGACTTTTCTTCTTAATAGCCCCTTCTCAGCGGATGAGGTATGGGATAAGCTTCCTCTCACGACTCAAAAACATATAATCAACAAAAAACTTAAGTTTTATACGATTGATGCAATAAAAATCGCAAGAGAGTCCGGCTTGCGCGAACGTACAAATACGATAATGCAGACATGTTTCTTTGCGATAAGTGGTGTATTAGAAAGAGAAGAAGCAATAAAAGCGATCAAGGATTCCATAGTAAACACTTATGGAGTAAAAGGACAGTTAGTAGTTGATAAAAATATAGCTGCGGTTGATGCAACTCTCGCGAATCTATGTGAAGTAAAGGTTCCGGAAAGTGCGACCAGCACATTTGATATTAAATCTCCTGTGTCTGATGATGCACCTGAGTACGTTAAATCTATACTTGCTCCCATGATGGCACTCAAAGGAGATAGCTTGCCTGTCTCGGCGTTATCAGAGGATGGCACTTTCCCAAGCGGTACTACTCAATATGAGAAGCGTAACATTGCCATAGACGTCCCGTCATGGGATCCTTCGCTTTGTATACAGTGTGGCAAATGTTCAATAGTTTGTCCGCACGCAGCAATAAGGGCAAAAGTCTATGATGGCGAGATTTTAAAAGATGCTCCCGCAACCTTTAAGTCACTGGATGCAAAATGGAAAAATTTTGAAGGAATGAAATACACAATTCAGGTTGCCACAGAAGATTGTACCGGCTGCGGACTATGTGTCGCAAATTGCCCGGTAAAGGCAAAAGAGGGTTCAACGGATCGTCCTCTTACAATGGTAAATCAAATGGAAGTGCGTGGACCTGAAAGTGATAACTGGAGATTTTTCCTAGACATACCTGAAGCAGATAGAAGCAAACTCAATACAGACTTGGTAAAAGATGTACAACTGCTAAGACCGCTCTTTGAATTCTCCGGAGCTTGCTCCGGTTGCGGAGAAACTCCTTATTTAAAATTGCTTTCTGCACTTTTTGGAGATCGAGCAATGATTGCGAACGCAACCGGCTGTAGTTCTATATATTCAGGAAATCTTCCAACAACGCCTTGGACGGTAAATGAAGAGGGGAAAGGCCCTTCATGGAGCAACTCTCTATTTGAAGATGCTGCTGAGTTTGGGCTCGGCTTTAGGCTAACTCTTGATAAACACGCAGAGTATGCGGCAGAAACCCTTCACAATATGAGGGATCAACTTGGCGAAGAGCTGGTGGAAAAGATTCTTAATGCTCCCCAAGATACCGAAGAAGAAATCAAATCGGTTGAACGTTCTGTCGCGGAACTTAAAGCCCGTCTTGAAGAGCTTGATACTGAACAAGCAGAAGAACTTCTCTCTCTGGCAGATAATCTCGTCAAAAAGAGCGTTTGGTGTGTTGGAGGGGACGGCTGGGCATATGACATTGGATTTGGCGGGTTGGATCACGTTATCGCTTCCGGCAAAAACATAAACCTACTCGTTCTAGACACGGAGGCATATTCAAACACAGGCGGCCAGATGTCAAAGGCCACTCCATTAGGGGCTATTGCTAAATTTGCCACAGCAGGTAAACGTCAGATAAAGAAAGACCTTGCTCTTATTGCTATGAGCTATGGAAATGTTTACGTTGGACGAGTTGCTCTTGGAGCAAACGACGCACATACAATAAAGGTTTTTAAAGAGGCAGAGGCTTATAATGGACCTTCAATAATAATAGCTTACAGCCCCTGTATAGCCCATGGATTAAATATGGTTAAGGGATTGGACCAGCAAAAGAAAGCGGTAGAGTCTGGGCACTGGATACTTATGCGCTATAACCCCAATCTTATAAAAGAAGGAAAAAATCCTCTAATTGTGGATAGTAAAGAGCCTTCAATAAAACTAGAGGATTATATTTACAACGAAAATAGGTATAGACGTCTCAAAAACACCGAACCAGAACTCGCGGAAATGTTGTTAAAAGAGCAAGAGGAAGAAATTAAAAAACGTTGGCGTTACTACAGTCACATGGCAAAAATGCCGATGGAGGATTAATGACTCATGAAAAATGAAAATGTTAAGTATGAAATAAAAGATAGCAATGGTCGTGTAATAGCAACAAAAATAATGACACAGGCAGAGGCCGAAGAACGAAAAGAAAAAGAAGTGAAAAAAGGATCTGCACCTATTGCCGCCGTGGAAGCAGTCTTTTCTGTAAAGGAAAAATCACCAGAAGAAAAGATTGTAGAAAAGATGAGGCCTAAGGTTGGAATCATGGAAACAGGATTCCGCGATGCGCACCAATCCTTAATGGCAACAAGATTGCGTACAGATGATATGCTTCCCATTGCCGAAGCTATGGATGAAATAGGTTACCACTCTATAGAGATGTGGGGAGGCGCTACATTTGATACATGTATGCGTTTTTTGAATGAAGACCCATGGGAGAGGCTACGACTTCTTAGAAAGCGCCTTAAAAAAACAAAAACACAGATGCTCTTACGCGGACAAAATGTTGTTGGCTATAGACATTATTCGGATGAGGTAGTACGTGAATTCATAAAATATGCGGTAGGAAACGGCATAGATATAATACGTGTCTTTGATGCTTTGAATGATACTCGCAATATGTCAGTTGCAGCAGAGGCTGTTAAAAAAGAGGGCGGGCAGCTTCAGATGACGATATCCTATACCATCTCACCGGTCCATACATTGGATCTTTTTGCTAAGCAAGCTAAAGAGATGGCAGGAATGGGAGCGGATTCTATCTGTATAAAAGATATGGCCGGGCTTTTGTCTCCTGTTGCAGCTACATCTTTAGTAAAAGCTATAAAAAAAGAAGTAGATCTTCCGCTTCAAATACACAGCCATTACACAAGCGGTATGGCGGCAATGACATATTTGGCTGCTCTTGAGGCAGGAGCGGACATAGTTGATTGTGCTATTTCTCCTTTCGCAATGGGAACAAGCCAACCGGCGACAGAGACGATTGTAGCTGCTCTTCAGGGAGGACCTCTTGACACAGGGCTTTCGCTTGAAAAACTATTGCCTGTTTCTGAATACTATGAAGGCTTAAAGAAAAAATATGAAAATGTTATTATGGGAATTAGTGGGGTTGATGTAAATATATTGCTCTACCAGATTCCAGGGGGCATGTATTCAAATCTCCAGAGTCAGCTAAAAGAGAGCAATGCTTTTGATAAATTTAAAGCTGTTATGGAAGAAGTTCCCAGAGTTCGTAAAGAGATGGGATATCCTCCCCTTGTAACTCCTACAAGTCAGATAGTTGGTACCCAGGCTACGATAAATGTTATTTCCGGCGAACGTTGGAGTGTTGTTCCCAAGGAAGTAAAACAGTATTTTCTTGGATACTACGGGAAAACTCCGGCGCCTGTTGATCCTGATATTCAGAAGAAAGTCCTTGGTGATGAGAAGCCTATTTCCAATAGACCTGGAGAGAACATAGCTCCTGAACTGGAGAATGCACGTAAGGAGATAGGCCATTTTGCAACACAGCCGGAAGATATATTAAGTTATGTTCTGTTCCCGCAGATTGCCAAAGATTTTATTCCTAATAAATATGCACGAGAGAATAAAGTTGATGTGGGACGACAGGACCAGTTTGATCCGGAGGCGTATCCTATAAGTTAAACAAGACCCTTAACAAGAAATATCTTTGCTCTGTATTTTATAAGTTTTGAAATTATGTAAGTTTCACTTGTATATTTTCTTTATATGTGTTAAAAACACACTGTGATAGTATGAGTTAGTTAATATAGTTTTTTCAGCCTATCATCACAAACTATTTTATGCATTTAGTTTTATTGACCTAACCCGTATAAACGGTGAAGTAAGGGCATACGGACAGCCCGGTCAAATGCCGAACTAGCGATTGTGATATCGTGTTGATGAGCGAAAGCTCAAATTTTACAGCGGGAAGAATCCGCGGAAGTTGTGTTCATAAGTTGTAGTACTTGTGAATGGTCGACATGAGCAGTAAAAGTAATTTATTACTGTATAGGCTCAAATAAACTACCTATATTTGCTAAAACATTAAACAAATAACGTAGAGATCATAATCAAGTACAACCACTTGTGACTGCTAGTATGTAGTTACAAGTGGTTGTTTTTTCGTACAATACAGGAGGAAGCTGTTTAGAAAGGAGACCAAAATGTCAGAATTAATTAATGAAAAAATTAAGTTATACGGGTTTAATAACCTTACAAAAACATTAAGTTTTAATATTTATGATGTTTGCTACGCAAAAACAGAAAGGGCCAAAAATGAGTATGTTGCTTATATAAATGAACAATATAACGCAGAGCGCTTAACCAAGATACTTTGCGATGTTACTTCTATGATAGGCGCTCATGTTCTTAATATATCAAAACAAAATTATGAGCCGCAGGGAGCAAGTGTTACCGTTCTTATCGCAGAAATGCCCGTTAATGAAAAAGATTTAGATGAATCATGTAATGGCGGCTATGATGTTCTTTCCAAAAGGGAGACTGTTTGCGGACATCTTGATAAAAGCCACCTTACTGTACACACATACCCTGAGTTCCATCCCAATCAAGACATTTCAACCTTTAGAGTTGATATTGACGTGTCGACATGCGGGAAAATATCTCCTTTGCGCACGCTAGACTATCTAATAGGAAGTTTTGATTCTGACATCATAACAATAGATTATCGTGTTCGCGGATTTACTCGTGAAATGGGGGGCCGCAAATGCTTTATTGATCATAAAATAACTTCAATCCAAGATTTTATAGATCCTAATACTCTGGCAAAATATGATGCACAAGACACTAATGTTTATCAAATAAATGTTTTTCATACAAATATGTTAATAAAAGAACTTTCTCTACAAAATTATTTGTTTAATAATGATGTTCATGAGTTCGGTCCGAAAGAACGTCTTAAAATTACAGAAATGCTTCGTAGAGAAATGATAGAGATTTTTGCCGGTCAAAACATATATGAGTAAACAAGAAGAGACGCCTATATATGACGCTGTAAGGCAATATATAGAGAATAGGATCGTTTCTTTCGATGTGCCGGGACATAAGCAGGGCAAAGGACATAAGGCGCTAATTGATGCTTTTGGCAAACAGTGCGTCTCAATGGATCTCAATTCCAGCAAACCTCTTGATAATCTTACTCATCCTACAGGAGCTATTCGACGAGCGGAAGAATTAGCGGCGGAAGCTTTCAGAGCCGAACATGCGTTTTTTATGTTAAACGGAACGACCGCAGCGGTGCAAAACATGATATTTTATTGCTGTGGAAAAGGCGATAAAATTATATTACCTCGCAATGTTCATAAAAGTGTTATTAATGCGATGGTGATATGTGGTGCCGAACCAGTGTATATAAATCCCGGGGTTAACCCTGAACTTGGTATCAGTTTGGGGATGTCGGTAGAAGATATTAAAAATGCAATTAGAGAAAATCCAAGTGCCAAAGCAGTTTTTGTAAATAATCCGACATATTATGGAGTTTGTAGCAACCTCAAAGAGATAGTAAAAGTAGCACACTCTGCAGGAATGTTGGTTATAGTGGATGAGGCGCATGGCACCCATTTTTATTTTGGAGAAGATATGCCTTTATCTGCCATGGATGCCGGAGCCGATATTTCTGCAATAAGCGTCCATAAAACCGGAGGTTCTTTAACCCAAAGCTCCATGTTGCTTATTGGAGACAAGGTTGATGCTGAAGCTATGAGACAGACTATTAATCTAACTCAGACCACAAGCGGAAGCTATCTTTTGATGATTTCTCTTGATATTGCAAGAAAAAATCTCTTTTTAAATGGAAAAGAAATATTTAAAAAAGTAAGTGCCTTTGCTGAATATGCAAGAGCTGAAATAAATAAAATTGGCGGGTTTAAAGCTTTTAGCAGCGAAATAATTAATGGTGATACAGCTTTTGCATTTGATAAAACGAAATTAAGCATTCACACACGAGCGATGGGGTTGGCTGGAATTGAAGTCTATGATCTTCTTCGCGATGAATTTGGGATACAAATAGAATTTGGTGACATAGGGAATATTTTGGCGATAATATCAGTGGGCGATCGAGAGTTGGAGATAGAGCGACTATTGGGAGCTCTCTCTGAAATTTACCGTCGCTTTAGAAAAAAACCTATGAATATGTTGGAGCATGAATATATTGAGCCAATTTTAGTTACTTCTCCACAGAAAGCGTTTTATGCCGCAAAGCGCACGTTTCCTATAGAGAAGTGTGCAGGGCGTGTCAGTGCAGAACTTATTATGGCGTATCCTCCCGGAATTCCAATTCTAGCTCCCGGAGAACTCATTACAAATGAAATAATAGAGTATGTGCGATATGCTAAAGAAAAAGGTTGTGCAATGATGGGGACTAGAGATATTACTATGAAGAATATTGAAACTTTGGAGGAATAGAGATGGAACTTTGGTATACAGAAAATCACACAGATGATATAAAATTCTCAATCCGGGTCAATAAGCAAATCTATTCGGAGAAAAGCGAATTTCAAAGGATAGATATATTCGATTCTGAAGAATTTGGAAGATTTTTAACTCTTGATGGTTTAATGATGCTGACGGAGAAAGATGAATTCATATACCACGATATGATTGTTCACGTGCCTTTGGCCACGAACCCAAATATAAATAACGTGCTCGTTATAGGCGGTGGCGATGGTGGTACGGTGCGCGAACTTACTCGATATCCCTCAATAAAAAGCATAGACATGGTCGAGATTGACAAGATGGTTGTGGATGCTTGTGTCAAATATATTCCGCAAACTGCCTCAAAATTGTCGGACCCGAGAGTTACTCTTTTTTACGAAGATGGGTTGAAGTTTGTCCGCAATAAAGTTGAGAAATATGATCTTATAATTGTAGATAGTACGGACCCTTTTGGTCCTGGAGAGGGTCTTTTTACGAAAGAATTTTATGGCAACTGTTTTAAGGCCCTCACAGAAGATGGAATTCTTGTGAATCAGCATGAATGTCCATACTATACTGATTTTGCTCGTTCAATGAAGAGCGCTCACAAGAAAATAAGAGATTTCTTCCCGATAGCCCGTGTGTATCAAGCGCATATTCCAACATACCCTTCCGGTCATTGGTTGTTTGGTTTTGCCTCAAAGAAGAAAGATCCTATTAAAGATTTTAATCCAATTGTGTGGCATGATTTTAATTTAAAAACAAAATACTATAACACTGACTTGCACTTAGGCTGCTTTGCTCTCCCAAATTATGTAAAAGAACTGTTGGAGAGTGTCGCAGTTGAATAGAAACTTTTTGCCTTTCATGGCTTGTGAAAATAGTTATGATGAATCAAAGCTTGTTTTATTTGGAGCTCCATTTGATGGCACTTCAAGCTATAGACCTGGTTCTAGATTTGCTCCTACTGCAATACGAGCCGAATCTTTTGGTATAGAAACTTACTCTCCAAATCTTAAAAAAGATCTTGAAGATGTACCTGTTTTCGATGCAGGAGATTTGGAATTCCCAATGGGAAATACAAAAAAAGTGCTATCACAAATTGAAGAAATGTCGCAAAAAATTATATCAGATAATAAAATTCCTTTAATGATGGGTGGAGAGCATCTTGTGACCCTTGGTTCGGTAAGAGCAGTGGTCAAAAAATATCCCAATTTAAACATGGTTCATTTTGATGCTCATGCTGATTTGCGTGATGATTATATTGGAGAAACCCTTTCTCATGCTACGGTTATAAGGCGTTGTTTTGAATTGCTGAATGACGGAAAAATCTTTCAATTTGGAATACGTTCTATGACAAAAGATGAAGATATATGGGCGGAGAAAAACGTTATACAGAGAAAATATGATTTAGCCACCATTGATAACGTTATAGCCTCTCTTGAGGATAAGCCTGTTTATTTAACTATAGACTTAGACGTTTTAGACCCGTCTGTTTTTTCTGGAACTGGGACTCCGGAGCCAGGGGGAGTTTCTTTTGATGATTTAATAAGAGCTGTCCACAAAGTTGGGAAATTAAATATTGTCGGCTGCGATATAAATGAACTTTCTCCTCACTATGACTCTAGTGGAGTTTCAACGGTGACCGCATGTAAGGTTATCCGTGAACTTATACTATCCATACTTTGAAATTTCTAAAAGAAACGGGCCGGATTTTTAATCCGGCCCGTTTCTTTTTATTTTATTTTAGTTTAGTTGGACGGTTGCTCCTGCCTATGCAGTAGTACTCAAAGCCCAGATCTTCCATTGTTTGTGGATCATATATATTACGTCCGTCAAATAGAATTTTATTTTTCATTAGAGGCGCATTTTTTCCCCAATTAATCTCTTTAAATTCAGGCCACTCAGTTACCAGAACCGCACAGTCAGCGTCTTTAAGAATTTCTTCAATTCCTTCTCCATAATTTACATCAGAGGAAAGCCAATTCTTATTTTCAGAAGTCATGGCGACAGGGTCATAGGCGTAAACAGCGGCCCCACAGTTAAGAAGACCTCTTATAAGAGTTATAGAGGGAGCCTCACGCATGTCATCGGTATGAGGCTTAAATGCAAGTCCTAAGACTGCAATTTTCAGCCCTTCCAAGTCATTGCCAAAACGCTCTCTTATCATTATGTGTAAGATTTCTTTCTGTTTACGATTTACTTTGTCTATAGCAGTGGAAAGAGTCATGTCCAATCCCTGGCTCTCTCCGACGTGATAAAGTGCTTTTACATCCTTAGGGAAGCATGAGCCACCATATCCACAGCCCGCATTAAGAAAATATTTGCCGATTCTTTTATCAGATGCTATGCCCTCTTTTACTGCGACAACATCTGCTCCAACTTTGTCACAAAGGCCTGCTATTTCGTTCATAAAACTAATTCGTGCTGCCAACATAGTGTTTGCAGCATATTTTGTTATTTCTGCAGAAAGGGGGTCCATTATAAAGATGCGATCTTCCGTTGCGAAGGGTTTATAGAGCTCTTTCATAATTGCTATAGCTTCATCTGAGGACGCACCTATTACAACGCGATCTGGGCTTAAACAATCCTCTATCGCGACTCCTTCTCTTAGAAATTCCGGGTTTGAGAGAACCTCAAGATTTATGTCAATATTTCGTTCATATACAAGAGCTTTAATTCTTTTACAAAGTAGCGTTCCTGTTCCTACAGGGACAGTTGACTTTACAACAATGAAGCAGGAGTGGTTGATATTAGATACAATTTCGTCAAGGGCTGTCGTTACTTGATTTAAATCTGCGCAACCGTCACTGCCTTGAGGCGTACCAACAGCAATGAAGCAGAGTTTGGCGTCTTTAAGTCCAACTGTAATGTCCGTAGAAAAGGACAATCTGCCGGCAGCGGAGTTGCTTTTAACAAGCTCTTCGAGGCCAGGCTCATAAATAGGGCTTATACCCTTTTTTAATTTTGCTATTTTACTTTCTTCTATGTCTATACAACAGACTTCGTTGCCTTTTTCAGCAAAACAAGTGGCTGTTACAAGTCCGACATATCCGGTTCCAACTACACATATTTTCATATTAATAGCAACTCCTCATTAATTTTTTATTGTTAGCAGGGTTATCCCTATTAAAATAAAACTCATTCCTAAGATTCTTAAAAAAGTTATGTTTTCTTTAAATATTAAAATACCGGTAATAAGTAAGAGCATATAGACCGCGGCAGACATAATAGGATAAGCAAGAGTAAGGTCTGTTCGAGAGAGAGCTGCAGCCATAAAGAAAAACGAGACCCCAAACATCCCGAGCCCCAATATAATCCAAGGGTTCAAAAGTATTTTTAAAAAAGTCTCTAGCCATCCGGAAATAACAAGTCCATCCTTTCCACCATAGGCAAACTTCATTATGGTGCTGCCCAGTGCATTGGTTACGGCAGAAGAAAGGATTAAAAATAAACTTATTTTATCCATTTATTTTACCTCCTGTATGGCAAGAGTTCCTGCTCTACCGGTCATGGTTCCGTTTTTTATTTTACAAGGGTTGAACTTCGCACTTTTGGCATACTCTTTAAGAGTAGAAAATAGAACTCCCTGTTTTTTTGCTATAGTGAGGAAGTTATCAAAGACATTTAATTTTGAAAGCCCTTCCATTTCAGCGTGTACAGTCAAAACGTTATACTCTTTATCCATTCTTTCCAGCCAATATGATGGAATCGTTTCGTCATCGATACCAGGCAAGCCGTAAATTTCATCCATAGTTGGAAGGGTTGTCGGTATCTGTGGGACCTTATATTCTTTTCCTTCAAAAACAGGGAGAAATGGGTATTCACCTCTGGCATCACTGCAGTAATCTAATTCGAGCTCTTCCTCCGCTTTTAGGGAGGCAGCAGAGACTTGCCAACCCGGAGCAGCGTAACAGGTGGGCTTAACTCCCGATAACTTTTCAAACGATTTAGCACTTCTTTCAAAAAGAGCAATAAATTGTTCTTTTGAAATATCGTTCAATTTATCTTGTACCAGGACATGATCCCAAGCATGAATTCCACAGTCATGCCCTTCATTTATCGCTCTAATAAGGATTTCCGGCGCAGATGACACGATTAGTGGAGCAGGAAGCAAGGTTCCATATAGGAGCGTTTTGATTCCATATGTAGAGGGAGCTTTAGTACGAAGCATTTTTGATATAAAACCCTTACGGAAAATACGCCTAATAGCTTTTCCGGAATTATCCGGCCCGAAAGAGAAGAAAATAGAAGCACTAATAGAGTGTTTTTTAAATAAATTAAGCATATTGGGCATACCTTCACGGTAGCCTCGTAATGTGTCGATATCTACCTTAATAGCAAGTTTATTCAATATTACTTTTCTCCTTCGGCATACCAGCTGATAGTTTTACGAAGAAGTTCGCTCATTTCGGTTTTTGGTTTCCAGTCGAGCAGTCTTTCCATTTTTTCTACAGAGGGAACGCGATTTTTTAAATCATCATAAGTTTTTCCATAATATTTGTCGGCTTGCACTATATTAAGTTTTGCGACAGCCGCTTTGTCTTTATAGACAGGGAAGCCTTTCATTTCTTCTATAATCATCTCTGCGAGCTCTTTTATGGAGTAATTATTATTGGGATTTCCTATATTGAATATTTCTCCCTTGGCTTTTCCGTTTTTGTTTTCGATTATATTTATGAGACCTTCAATGCCGTCTCCTATCCATGTGAAACTGCGGCGCTGTTCTCCCCCATCTACAAGAGATATTTCTCCTCTGAAAAGGATATCGTAAATCATTTGCGTAATAGAACGTGCTTTTCTTTCTTCTGCATCGTGAAAGGTATCCAGTCGCGGTCCCACCCAGTTAAAGGGTCTGAAAATAGAAAAGTCAAGGTCTTTCTCCTGTCCATATGCAAAGATCATTCTATCCATCATTTGCTTGCTGCAGCTGTAAATCCAACGCATTTTTGCAATTGGACCTGTAATAAGAGGGCTTTCATCTTCGTTTAAAACTCCGTCTTCGCTCATTCCATATACTTCTGATGTTGAAGGGAAAATAATTCTTGTTTTGTGTTCAGCACAAAGTCTCACAATCTTTAAATTTTGTTCGAAATCAACCTCAAAAGTCCAGAGAGGTTTTTCAAGATAATAGGCGGGTTTTGCAATTCCTGCTAAAGGAACAACCACATCCGCTGTCTTAATTTGTTCTTCAAGCCATTCTGTTTCTTTAAACATATCGCCTTTAAAAAACTTGAAACGAGGATTGTTTTCAAATGGCTTAAGGTTGTCCGAAGCAATATCAAAGCCCTGTACTTCCCAATTAGTTGTAGCAAGAATTCCTTCCATAAGGTGTGTTCCTATAAAACCGTTGACACCTGTTATAAGAATTTTCATTTTTTATGCATTCCTTTCTGGTTCGCCTTCCGGCTGAAAATTGATTATTCTGAGCAATCCACTTCCCGTACCTACAAGCATAGGATTTTTGGAGATTATTTCTCCGGGAGGCCCCGTTCCCTCTTCCGGTTTCGCTTCCCAAATAAACACCCTCTTGCCGTTCCAAGTAGTGAATGCACCTGGGAAGGGATGAGTTAGTGAACGTATAAGATTATATATTTCAATCGCCGTTTTGTCCCAATCAATCTTTCCGTCCTCCGGAGTACGCTTCCCAAACTTAGTGGCTTGAGATTCATCCTGAGGGGTTCTTATTGCAGTCCCCGTTTCAAGAGCATTTATTGAGTCCATCAAAATCTTACGTGCGACATCGGCAACTTTTAAAAAGACATCATGTCCGGTGTCCTCAAAAAGGATTGGAAGAGATTTTTGTGCGATTATATCTCCTCTGTCTGCGAATTCCGTCATAACATGAAGAGTTGCCCCTGTCTCATTTTCACCATTTAAAACGGCCCAATTTATACAAGCTCGGCCTCTATATTTTGGCAGGAGAGAGCCATGAATGTTATATGCTCCAAGGTGAGGAATATCAAGGACATCTTTGGGAATCATAGCTCTGTAGTAGATTGATAAAATAAGCTCTGGTTCAAGCAGTCTTATTTCTTCAATATCAGCAGGTTCTAGTTTTCGAGGGGTTTTAACAGGGATATTATTTTCTTCCGCTATTCTTTTTACGGAACGAAACCAAATCTCTTCATTTGGGTCGTCCTCGTGAGTATATACAGCTACAATATTTGCTTTGTCTTTCACTAATGCATCAAGACACAAACTTCCTACTTCACTATATGCGAACAGTAAAATCTTAGGTCTAGGGCTCATTATGCTCAAATATTTTTCTTATTGTATATCTTGGGCGTCTGCTTACTTCTCTATAAATACGTCCCATATATTCTCCCACGATCCCGAGACTGAATAGAGTAATTCCTATTAGGAAAAATTGAATTGCCATCAAGGTAAAGAGTCCTTCAGCCTCCGGCCCTAATACGAGTCTGCGAAGAAAGAGGTAACAAACAAGTATGAATGAGAAAAAAGATATAGACATACCAACCACTGTCACCATTTGTAGAGGAAAGATAGAGAAGCTTGTCACTAAATCAAAATTAAGTCTAATGAGTTGGAAAATTCCGTATTTAGATGTACCGCTTTCTCTTTCCTTGTGTGCAACCGGAATTTCTACGGGGTTGGCGGCGAATTTTTGTCCAAGAGCTGGGATAAAAGTTGTAGATTCCTGACTTTCATTGATAATGTCTACAATTTTTCTATCATAGCCCCGAAGCATACAGCCATAGTCTCTTATATTAAGCTTGGCTATTTTATTCGTAATTTTATTTACTATTTTGGAAGCAATTTTTCTAAATATTGGGTCCTGTCTGTTAATTCTGTAAGATCCCACCACATCATGTCCCTTGTCCATTTCAGCGATAATTTTAGGAATTTCTTCCGGAGGATTTTGTAAGTCTGCGTCAAGTGTAATTATCTTATTGCCTTGTACTTGTCCAAATCCTGCCATAATTGCCATGTGTTGTCCGAAATTGCCATTAAGATCTACGACTCTTATTTCTGAATGCTTTTTACAAAGAGTACGGAGAATATTTAGGGTATTGTCCTTGCTGCCATCATTTACAAAAATAATCTCAAATGAGCGGTTTAACTCCTTCATTACTCGGTACAAGGAATCAAAAAGTTTCTGTAATGTTTCTTCTTCGTTATATGCCGGGATTACAACTGAAATTTCAGGTGTCATTTTATTTTCCCTCACAAATGTCACGAACTGCTCTGACAACATCCACTGTATCTTCATCTGTCATTGCAGGAAAGAGAGGCAGGGATAAAATCCGGTCGGAGACATATTCGGCTTCCGGCAAATCACCTCTACCCAGACCGGTGACTTCATGGAAACATGTGAATAGGTGTAGCGCCTGGTAATGTAGCGCCGTGCCTATGTTTCTCTCTTTCATTTTTGTCATAAAGTCATCCCTTGTCATTCCGAGGTAGTCTATGTCAATAAGGGGAGTAAATATATGCCAACTATGAGTATGTTCCCAAGGTGCTGGGGTGGGAAGTTTAATCGCTTTTAAATCCGCAAGTTCATTTTTGTAAAAATCAACGATTTCTCTGCGTCTTTTGTTAAATTGTTCAAGCTGTTTGAGCTGGGAAATTCCTATTGCTGCTTGTATATCTGTCGTTGTGTATTTTAATCCAGGAAAGAATATGTCATAATTTGAAGATCCCTTCGCTGAATATCTGTTCCATGCGCCCTTTGACATTCCATTTTGTCTTAAAACCATTACTTTTTCCGCAAACTCTTCATCTTCTGTGCAGATCATTCCACCCTCTCCTGTTGTTATGTTTTTTGTGGGATGGAAGCTAAAGACAGCTGCTCTTCTTGCTCCTTTGTCAGCACCTATTTTTTTATTTTTATATGATGCCCCAAGAGCGTGTGCGGCATCTTCAATGATAGCCAGATTGTATTTTCTCGCTATTGTTTCAATTTTGTCCATGTCACAGGGCATTCCGGCGAAATGTACGGGAATAATGGCTTTAGTCGACGGAGTGATCAGCTTCTCAATGTTTTCAGGAACGATATTTAAAGTATTTCTGTCTATATCGGCAAGAATCGGTTTCGCTCCGACAAAAAGAATTGTATTTATCGTTGCGGCGAACGTCATTGGTGTAGTAATAACTTCATCTCCCGGACCAATATCGAGAGCCATAAGAGCCAAATGAAGGCCAGCTGTTGCCGAATTGACGGATAGAGACCAAGTTGCATTATTATATTTTGAAAAATCTTCTTCAAAGCGAATAGTTTTCGGTCCCATTGCAATCCAACCAGAACGCATGGATTCAGCTACATCTGCTATAGCGTCTTCTCCTATAGAGGGTTTAGCGAAGGGAAGAAAGTCTTTTCTCATTATTATTTAGTCCTCCTGTTAAATATTACGATAAAATCTCCTATTTCAATTCTCTTTGTCTCTCTTGTGTTCCCGTCAGGGAAGAGAAGATTCATTCGTTTTTTTTCTACGACAAGAATAAATGACCTTGTTTTATTTATCCATTCTGGCAGGAACTCCTCTTTTGTGAGGAACCAGCCATCTCCTTCTTTCTGTTTTCCTCCGAATTCCAACTCTCCAAAATAGTCAACTAGCATCACTCTTTGTTTCGTGTAGAAAGGAAGTCCCTGGAGAACTTCTCCATAAGAGACAATAATTTCTTCAGGTTGTATCTCTTTTATTATCACCTCAGACAGTGCTTTGGTGGAGCGAGTTTCTCCAATAATGGCATATACTCCTAAAAGTGAATATATAAATATTAGAGATGAAAGGGTTAAAGCTGTTACTGCCGCTTTAAAGTTTTTGATTTTCGGATGAGATAAAAGCAGTGCAAGAAAAGGGCCGATAAGAAGTCCCAAAGACGTTTTTATCGCGATGGGCAAGGTATTTTCTGACGGCACTCTGTCTCCGAAAAAAGCATAGGCAAGAAATGCCGTTGAGAAAAACAGGGCAATCCCACTAGTCCATAACAGGGCATGGCCGTGCCAACGCTTATTTTCAACCATACGAGATATGTCTGCAGCAATAAGAATTGCAAGAGGAGGTATGCAGGGAACGATATAAGGAATAAGCTTTGAGCTTGATAGAGAATAAAAAAGTAAAATAACACCAAACCAAGCTAGAAGGAAAATATTCGAGTCTTTAGTTTTTTTATTGGCCGGGGAAAAAAGGATGCTTTTTTTAGAAAAAAGAGAAAATAAAAATCCGGTCCAGGGCATTAAGCCGGCCGGAATCATAGGTATAAAAAACCAGAAAGGCTCATATCTGCCATGCATTTTAGTAGCGTAACGTAAAAAATGTTCCTGTATAAAGAAAAAGTGAAAAAAGTCAGGGTTCTCTTTACAAACAAGCCAGAACCAGGGTACGGAAATTAAAAAGAATAGGATAATTCCCGGGATGTATAGAGCTTCAATAAACAGCTTCCACTTGCGTGTGATAAGAATATAACAAAATATTACCCCACCGGGAAGAATGATTGCCACCAATCCCTTTGTCAGCACTCCCAACGCCATTGAAGCGTAAAAAAGAAGATACCACTTTTTGTTTTCTCCTATATGAGCAAAATAAAAACTTACGAGTGCCATAGTTATAAAAAAGGAAAGCGGCATATCCGTAATATTTATTGTGCCTATGGCAAAATAGAGTAAAGAGAAAGCTGTAATTATGGCAGATAAAAGTCCGGAGGCCCCACCAAATATAAAAGATCCCAATGCCCCCGTAGCAATAATTCCAAGGATTGCGCAGCTGGCTGTAAATAATCGAGCAGCAAATTCATTTTGTCCGAAGAGCATGAAACTAATAGCGTTCATCCAGTAGTGAAGCACTGGTTTCTCAAAATATTTAATATAATTTAATTTGGGTGTTATAAAATCTCCGGATTCTATCATTTCTCTAGGTATTTCTGAATACCGGCCCTCGTCGGGTTCAATAAGAGCGTGAGATCCAAGAGGAATTAAGTATATTGCCAATATGGCAAAAATTATTGCAATGTAAATGAAGGATTTGTGCTTATTGTGAAACCCTATCATTATAGTATCTCCTTCCGAATAAAAACTCGTCGTATTACCATATTACCTTTATTAAAATATAAATGGTATACAGATAGACCATTACTTGAATATTCATAATTATATAATGAAAGAAGAATTTAATAAAATAATGGAGCGGAATAACAATAATATGTGATTCCGCTCCATTATCCTATGAAATATTTAATGATGTTTTTTATCTTGGTTTAATGCCCCGTTCTTCATCGGTTCCTGGTATTATGTTATCGCAAATAGCGGCCAGTATTCCCGCAACAGCCATAGGAGTATTCATAATTGCCCAGATAGTGCCGCCAAGAGTATCACCAAGTCCACTTTTAAAAAGAAGTTCTTGTTCTGCAACCCAACCGGGAAGTCCAAGTGCCATCAGGAAGGAAAAACCAACGATTAGAATGTTTCTCTGGCTTCCCATGTCTGCTCTCATGAGGTTTTGTATCCCAAGTGCGCCTATGGTGCCGAAAAGGGTGATATATGCTCCACCGATAATCGGAGATGGCATTGTGGCAATGAGAGCTCCAAGTTTTCCAATTAAAGATAAAATAATGAGGATAACAGCACCAGCCCTTACAACATGTCGGCTTGCAACCCCTGTTATTCCAATAAGCCCGATGTTTTCAGTGTATGAAGTGGTGCCCACAGCGCCAAACACGCCGCAAAGAGCACATGTAGCACCCTCTGCACCAAGCCCTCTGTTTATTTGATCTGGAGTGGGATCTTCTATGCCGGCGGCAAAAGCACAGTTATGATAGTCCCCTATAGATTCAATCATGCAGCAGAAAAATCCGGCAGAGATGGCACCAATTGCCAATCCAGAGAATTTAGGCACGCCCCAAGGCATAAATATGTTGAGTCGAAGCCAAGGTGCTTCAATGACCCCTTTGAGATTTATGAAAGCAGCATGATCTGGTGAAAAAACACCGGCCAAAGAAAGAAGCAAGCATAGAATATATGCGATTGTTATGGAACCGAGTACAGCGAAGATATTGAAATACTTATTTTTGCTGACAATGCTAAAGAAAAAAACAAGAAGCACAACTAGCAAAGAAATTGGCCAGTAGTTGGCGGCATTGGACTGAATCGCTACAGGAGCAAGAGTAAAGCCTATAGCCATGATAGTAGGTCCAATGACTATGGGGGTAATAAATTTTGTTATACGTCCCACTATTTTACTATAGCCCAGAAGAGCTAGCACGAGCCCTCCAACTATTAGAGCGCCTCCGATATATTGCATTACCACGTCTGGCCCCATCGCTTTATATGCTCCTATTATTGTCATAATAGGAGGAATAAAACTGAAGCTAGAGCCTTGGACTATAGGCAATCCTGAGCCAAGCTTAGGATGTGTCTGTATTAGAGTTGCTATTCCCATAGCGAAATAAACACAACCGATAAAAGCTCCAATTTGCTGTGTCGTCATACCCATAGCAGGGCCAAAAATAAGAGGGACAAGAGTTGTCGCTCCAAATAGAGTAAGTACATGTTGAGCACCTGCAAGGATAAGGATAGGAGTTGTCGGACGATCGTTGATACCGTAAACAAGTTTTTTTCTAGCCATAATACACCTCCGAAAAATTTTAAAAGATTTGCAACCGATTGCAGAAAATAAGCCCTGAATATATTATATATATTCAGGGCTTATAAATCCATAGTTACTCTATTTTATTGTGTTGATATTACTTATTTGAAGTACCTTGATTGGCTACAGCTTGTTGCGCGGCAGCAATTGCTTCTTCATCCCCAAGAAAATAGTGTTTGATAGGTTTTAGGTTTTCATCTAACTCATATACGAGAGGAATCCCTGTAGGGATGTTTAACTCCAAGATGTCTTTATCAGAGATGTTGTCAAGATATTTAATAAGAGCGCGAAGGCTATTTCCGTGAGCCGCTATTATTATTTTTTTCCCTAATTTTATTTCTGGGGCAATCTCGCTGCTCCAGTATGGAATTACTCTTTTTACCGTGTCAGCGAGACATTCTCCCAGTGGAAGCTCTTCGTCTTTTAGGTCTTTGTATCGAGGTTCGGTTCCAGGGAAACGCTCATCTGATTTGCTTAGAAGTGGAGGAGGAACGTCATAACTTCTTCTCCAAATTTTAACTTGCTCATCGCCGTACTGTTCTGCGGTTTCGCTTTTATCGAGTCCCTGTAATTTACCGTAGTGTCGTTCATTTAGCATAGGTGTTTTCTCAATAGGAATCCACATTAAATCCATTTCCTCAAGCAATCCCCACAGAGTTTTTATAGCTCTTTTTAGTACAGAAGTATAGGCTTTATCAAAATAATAACCTTTATTTTTCAGGAGTTCTCCTGCAGCTCTTGCTTCTTGAACACCTCTCTCCGACAAAGGAACATCTGTCCAACCTGTAAATCGGTTTTCCTTGTTCCATGTACTTTCGCCATGTCGAATAAGAACTAATTTAAACATTAAAATTCCTCCTAAATAATAATTATAAGGTTAAGAATTGTCTTCTTGAATCTTTACATAGTCTTCGTTTTTTAGATTGCTTCCTCCGAAGATGATAACTTTTTCTCCCTTGTTAAGTCCCTTTATTATCTCAACCTCTCCATTTTGTTTAATTCCTATTTCTACAGGGCGAAGGAGGGCTTTATTTTCTACAACAGTTAAAACATAAAAACCACTTTCTCTTTCGCGAAGGGCTACATCAGGTATGACGATGCAGTCTTTCTTTTCTTTTTCTATTATCGAGGCCTGTCCGAACATGCCGGGGCGGAGAATCATTCCTGTATCTCTATTATTTAAAGCTATTTCTACATTGCTTGTACGGGTATCCGGAGCCACATAGTTATCAATTCTGGTTACCGTGCCGTTAAACTCTTTTTCGGGAAGGGCATCAAATCTTAGAGTAACGGGCATATTTTCTTTAACGACAAAGATTTTTGATTCTGGAATCTTAAGAGTTGCTTTTAATTGTGTAAGATCTGCTATATCAAAAATAGGTGTATTTGGAGAAATCATTGCTCCGGGAGCGAGAGAATAATCATCGAGAACTGTTCCGTCAAGAGGAGATTTGATTATATAATCTCCCCTTGCTGAACGAACTCTATTTAGTTCAGAAGCGAGCTGACGCTGTTTTGCAATAGCGGCATTGTAGTTTGCTTTTGTGCTTGAGTACGTTGTTTCAATAGAGTCATACTGCTGTTGTGTGCTAAATCCCTCAGCAATTAACCTTTTATAACGTTCGAGATTAGTTTTGGCATTCATCATTTCAGCTTTTGCACGCTCTGTTTCAGCAATAGAAGAAGCAACACTTGCCACTGCTGCTTCAATCTGGGAGTCTTGCTGAGTATGCTCTAAAGTTGCAATCACCTGTTCTTTTCTGACGGGGTCACCCTTTTTTACATGCAACTTTTCGAGTCTTCCAGTAACACGAGGGATTAATTTAACTCTGTTTATAGCCTCTAAGGACATATTTTGGACAATACTTAATTGTATTGTCCTATCGGTAGAAACAGTTTCTACTTTTACATAAGCAGGTTGTTCTTTTTTATTATTGGTTTTAAACAGAGAAAGAATCTTCTCCCGCCTGCTATACAGCCCTACAAACACCAGGAAAAAGATAGATAGAAGGATAATTATCCTAAAACTTCTCCCCGTTTTATTCTTTTCTTTTGTAGATGTTTCGTTTACTAATCTTGTCGTTTTATTCATTTGAAGTTTTTCTCTCCACTCCATCTAACAATCGTCCCCTCTGTTACTTTTAGAGCCACAATTGTCATAAGATGATTATATTGTGCATTAGCATAATTAAGTTTTGCAGAAGTTAAAGCTGTTTGTGCGGTTAATAGGTCAATTTGAGGAGTTACACCCTCTTCATATCCAACTTGCGCCAGTCTAAGAGATTCTTCGGCCAGTTCAAGCGCTTTCTCTGAAGCTTTGAGGCTGGAAGAAGCTGTAGTAATAGATGTCCAAGCTGTTTCTATCTCGGATTTAATATCTAATTCTTTTTGTTCCAAAGCTATTTTGTCTTGTTCAAGAGTTGCTTTAGCTGTAATTAAATTGCTTCTTGTAACAGATCGATCAAAAATGGGAATAGAAATGTTCAGCTGCGTTGTCCAGGTGTTGTCTGTTATGTTTCTTCTAGAGTTGGGGTGATTCCAGCCCCCTGAACCTGTCAGAGTCAGCTTTGGCATAAGTCCACTTTTCTCTATTAGCAGTTGATTGCCCTGAAGTTTTAGCTGTTCTTGAAGCTGCTTTAGATCGGACCTAAATTCTGTGGCATGTGACAAGGACTCGTCTCTATTACCCAAAACATTCTCTACTTCAAGAACTCCGATAATGGTTCTGCGCTCATTGGGTTCAATTCCCATAAAATTCATCAAAGAGATTTCGGCCGATTCATAGTTCCCCTTAGCTTTAATTAAATTCGCAGTATCGGTCGCGAGCTGCTGACCTGCTCTTATAACTTCCAATTTGGTTGAGAGTCCCAGCTTATTCATGTTTTGTGTCCTATTATAGTGTGCTTGTGATGTTTTTGTGGCCGATTCTTCCGCTTTTATATACTCTTTTTGTAAGAGAACATTATAAAAACGACCGAATAGTTCGCCCAAAGCACGGTTTTCCCCTGTGGCTATCATCATTTCTGCTATAGCTTTTTTCTGTGAGGATTGCCTGCGCATTGCGCTGTTTTTACCCCCTGAATAAAGCGTTTGTTCCATAATTCCTAGCGCTGATTTACTTTGGTTTAGTTCAGATCCATCCGAAACAAAAATACTTTCTTTTTGTTTGTTTATATTGCCAGAGGCAGTTAGTGACGGCAAAGAAGCGCCATCTGCCTTTAATTTAAAGGCAGTGGCCTTATTAATCTCCTGTTTTAAAGAACGTAGAGTAGCATTATTTTTTAAAGTAAGATCTATAGCTTCATAAATGTCCATCGGCGCATTAGTAGCGAATGCGGTTCGTGTAGCCAGTATAAGAACAAATATTAGAACTGCTTTTAGTCCTGTTCTCATGATTTCTCCTCCGAGCGCTTTATGTTCTTTTAATCTCTTTTTGCTGTTCTTTAAGCCTTAAGTATGCTCTATATTTGTTTATTCCGGCTTTTGTACTGCTTGCGAAATCGTCAAATATTAGATAAATGACAGGAATTACTAAAAGAGTAAGCAGTGTAGACGTAAACAATCCTCCTATGACTGCTATGGACATTGGCTGTCGCGTTTCTCCTCCGGGACTGAGTGCAAGAGCAACAGGCAGAGAACCTACCATGGTTGATATCGTAGTCATAAGAATAGCTCTAAGACGCAGTGGGCCTGCTTTCAACACAGCCTGTACTTTGTCCTCCCCCTGTTCTCTAAGTTGGTTTATGAAGTCGACAAGTATAATTGCGTTGTTTACAACAACTCCGACAAGAAGAATTATCCCCATTAAACTCATAACATTTAGCCTCAAACCGGTTAATGCGAGAAGGCCAAAAGAGCCTGCTGTCATTAGTGGCAGAGAAAACATTACGGTAAGAGGGTGTAAAAAGGATTCAAATTGGATGGCCATAACCATATAAACAAGCAGTATTGCAAATGACAGCGCAATCATCATATATCCAAAACTTTCTTTCATTTTTTCAGAATCGCCAGCAGGAGTCATACTGTATGTGCCGTCGTTTGGAGCGTATTTTTTAAAAGTCTCCTCCATTATCCTTATCCCTTCACCTGGAGGAATATTTTCAACATTAGCTTCAATTTTTAGTGAACGTTGCCTGTTGTATCTCTTTATAACATTGGGCGCCATTCCTATGGTTGGAGTGAAAAATCCTTCCGCTCGGATTATGCTTCCATCTTTTGTAGTTACGAGAGTGTTTAAAACTTTTGATGGGTTGTTGCGAGAAGACTCATCCGCTCTGATTCTTATATCGTAGCGATTCCCTCCCTCGCTAAAAGACCCATAGTTTTTACCTCCGAACCAAGCCAAAAGCTCATCGGATAGTTCGCGGATATTTATGTTCAGGTCATCTACAAGAGCTCTGTTAAGTTCAAGATTTATTCTTGGTTTATTCATTTGGAGGTCCGTTGTGATATCAACAAGACCACGTGCGTTTTCTTCAAGATCCTTTTTTATCAGTTCTCCTATATCTGCAAGGGCTTCACTGGTTGGTCCTTGTATTACCAAGGTTATGTCAGAAGCGCCCCATGAACCCATCTTTACATCGGCATCTTTGAAAGCGCTGAGTTCATTTCGGAACTGCCTCATAAGCAAGGAAGACTTAGGACGGTGAGCTCGATTTATAAGTTGAATGTTAATTGTTGAGCGATATATCTCCTGTCCGGCTCCGCTTCCTACAATCCCATAGGTGAAAAGGACATTTTTGTTTTTTTGCAATAGGTCAATCATTTCTTTGGTTGTGGCGGAAGTAACTTCTAAAGATGTGTCTGCAGGGAGTTCAACTATGGCACGAATTCGCCCTTGGTCCTCACTTGGGAAAAATTCTGTTCCCAATAGCGAAGCGAAAGCGATGCCTACCACGAAAAGGATCAATCCGGAAATAAGAACCGTTTTTTTGTGCGATATGGCGTATTTTAAAGATTTTGAATATTCTGCTTCAAGCCACAATAGAGGAAGTTCTAATTTTTTTTGTAATAGGGTTGTTTTTTTTCTTCCTAGTAATCTCGAACACAAAAAAGGAGTTAGAGTAAGAGAGACGATAAGGGAGATACTTATTGTGGTTGCAACTGTTATCCCAAATGAGTTAAAAAATCTACCCATCATGCCTCCCATAAATGCAACAGGGATAAAAACAGCAAGTGTTGTTGCAGCACCGGCTATTACAGAGAAAGCAACTTCATTCGTTCCATCCTCTGAAGCACGGAAAGCAGTTTTGTCCATATCACGATGTCGTGTAATATTTTCCATACACACGGTAGTTGCGTCCACAACCATCCCTACTGCCAGAGAAAGTCCCATCATAGACATGTTGTTTATTGTAACTCCCATGAAGTATAGTACTGACAAGCTGCCTAACAAACACACCGGGATTGTTATGACAGCTATTATAGTAGCTCTAATGGTTCTTAAGAAAACAAACATTATAATGGAGGTCAATATAATTGAGAATATAATATCCCAAAATACTCCATTCATTGAATCCATAATAAAAGTGGCATTATCTTGTGCGACAACGAGGCTGATTCCAGGAGGCGCTATTTTATTTAGTTCTTCTATACGTGCATTTACCAAACGAGATAGAAGAACTTCGTTGGCTCCTTTTTGCTTTCTTATCTGAACTATGATTGATGGGTTCCCCTCAAATTGAGCAATACTTCTACTATCTTCAAAGGCGTCTTCTACTCTCGCCACATCACGAAGGCGTATTACAGCACCATTTCTTACAGCAACGGGTAGATATTCAAGCTCTGGGACAGAAAGATACTCTCCTTGTAATCTAATGCCATATTCCTTTGTTCCTGTTTCGACACGTCCGGCAGGCAGTTCGACATGCTTGTTTTGAATCGCTTCTCCTACATGTTTTGCGGTTAGATTATATGACTCGAGGCTATCTGTATTTAACCAGACTCTAATTTGTCTTGTTTTAAATCCAGCAAGCTGTATGCTTCCTACCCCCTTGACTGTTTGTAAGCGTTCTTGAACAATTTTATCAACGAAATGAGAGAGTACTTTTGATGATGTTTGTCCGTCATTTTTGACGGCTATATTCATAATAGGTCTATCCGAAGGGTCGTACTTGTCTACTCGAGGGTCTTCACACTCATCGGGAAGTTGGTTTGTTGCCAGACTCACTTTTCCACGAACATCAGCGGCCGCGTTATCGATATCTCTGTCGAGGTCGAACTCTACAACTATAACGGAACGTCCTTCGTAGCTGCTTGAGCTTATATTTTTTATCCCTTCTATTGTATTTATACGAGATTCGAGGACATCGGTAACATCGTTGTCCATAATGGCTGGACTTGCCCCTTCTAGAGTTGTTCGAACCACAACAATGGGATATTCAATGTTTGGCATGCGTTCAACACCCATACCAAAGTAAGAGTAAGTTCCAAATATAATAAGAGCCATAGTGCAAATTAGGACTGTAACAGGCCTGCGTAAAGAGATGCTTGTAATTTTCATTAACTACGATCTTCCTCTGCTTAGTTATATGGCGTCACATAATTTAGGATATTATAACTGCTAATTATATATTTTTAGAATTTATTTATATTATTAAATTATGTAGAGTCAATAAAAGTTTGTTGTAATAGGATTGCATTGATGTGAATAACGATTTACTCTGTTATTAATAAAAAATATAGCATACAGTACATATATTAATGTAATCATAAGCTAGATATATTACTAATTTTACAGGATAAAAAAGCCCTCTGTACATTTGCACAGAGGGCTTATCTTTTTGGCTCCTCGACGAGGACTCGAACCTCGAACCTAGTGGTTAACAGCCACCCGCGCTGCCGATTGCGCCATCGAGGAATAACTGTTGGAATATCAACGGTGAACATTATAGCATTGATTTATATTTTGACAATACAAATTTTTATTTTAAATAAAGATTTTTGTGAATATAAGCGATAGTGTCACCTTTTCTCTTTTTATCATTTTACAATGAAAGAGAAAAAAACACAAAATAGAGTTTAATGGACTTGATTTATACTGATTATAATAATTACTGCGAATTTCTTATTTTTCTTCATTTGAAGATAGTTTTTCGGATTTATAAGAATGGAATCATATATAAATTTTGGGACTGAACTCAATGTTTACTAAAATAATTGTTCGTAAATAACTTTATTGCTTGACATAAATGGTGTGATAGGTAAAATGTCCTGAGATATACAGAATAAATGCAATGATGGGGAAGAAGTACGATCTCTAAAAGTTTTTCAGAGAGTTGTCGGCTGGTGCGAGACAATAAACTTGGTTATCTGAATACATCCCTTGAGCAGCACAGTGAAAGGTCTTGGCTGATTAAATTGTGCCGGGTTTGCCCGTAATAGCAAATGAGTCTAAGTCTATTAAGACAATGTACTCAGTAAGGACGTTGTCGTGAGGCACCGTCAAATTGAGGTGGTACCGCGGGTTGCTATACCCCGTCCTCTGTCACAGGGGGCGGGGTATTTTTGTATTTGACTCCTGAATACGAATTATTTGTGAGAGCAAGGGGGAATTGAGTATGTTAATTACTGAACTACTTGAAAAGAATGCACATGAATATTGTAATGATACAGCTCTAGTTGAAATAAATCCTGAAATAAAAGAGATTCGCCGTGTTACGTGGAAAGAGTACGAGCTTATTGAACCCTCCCCCACTCAGAGCTATCGTCGAGAAATAACTTGGGGTGCATTTGATGAAAAAGCTAACCGTTGTGCGAATTTGCTATTAAGCAGAGGAATAAAAAGGGGAGACAAGGTTGCCATTTTGATGATGAATAGCCTTGATTGGTTGCCGGTTTATTTTGGGATATTGAAAACAGGTGCCATAGCAGTGCCTCTTAATTTTAGATATACAGCTGAAGAAATATGTTATTGCGTTGAGCTTGCAGACGTTTCTGCAATATTTTTCGGCCCGGAGTTTATCGGACGTATGGAAGATTTAAGCGGGAATGTGCCTCATGTAAAACTGGTCTTTTATATAGGAGACAGCTGTCCAAGATTTGCCGAAAATTATCTTCATTTAGCGGCTAATCTTTCAAGCCATAGCCCGAGAGTTCCCCTCTGTGAAGATGATGAGGCGGCGATATATTTTTCTTCTGGGACTACAGGATTTCCGAAGGCGATTCTACATAGACACAAGAGCCTTATACATTCTGCCAAAGTTGAGCAGGCTCACCATGGACAGACAAAAAAAGACGTATTTCTCTGCATTCCTCCTCTTTATCATACCGGAGCGAAAATGCACTGGTTTGGTAGTCTTATTTCCGGAGGCAGTGCTGTTTTGCTTAAAGGGGTAAGCCCCATAAGCATTTTAGAAACGATCTCGCAGGAGAAATGCACGATAGTATGGCTTCTTGTTCCCTGGGCTCAAGACATACTTGATGCAATTGATGATGGAGAAGTTGATCTAAAAGAACTTACCCTGTCGCAGTGGCGTTTAATGCATATTGGTGCCCAACCGGTCCCATCAAGTTTGATAGCTCGTTGGAAAAAGATTTTTCCACATCATGAATATGATACTAACTACGGGTTGAGTGAGTCTATAGGACCGGGGTGTGTTCATCTTGGAGTTGACAACATCCACAAGGTTGGAGCCATCGGAGTTCCTGGCTTTGGCTGGAAGGTTAAGATCGTAGACGAAAAAGGAGAATCAGTAGAACAGGGCTCTGTGGGAGAACTAATCGTAAAAGGGCCGGGGCTGATGGAGTGTTATTACAAAGATGAAGAAGCCACAAAGAAAGCCTTAAAATCCGGATGGCTGTTTACAGGGGATATGGCAATGCAGGATGAAGATGGATTTATTTTTTTGGTTGACCGGAAGAAAGATGTAATAATAAGCGGCGGTGAAAATATTTACCCAGTACAGATAGAGGACTTCTTAAGAGGAAATGAGGCAATCAAGGACGTCGCGGTAATAGGGCTGCCTGATAAGAGACTGGGAGAAATTTCTGCGGCAATTATTGAGCTTAAACCAAATATGAAGTGCACGGAAGATGATATTAATGAATATTGCTTGAATTTGCCGAGATATAAGAGACCTCGTAAAATAATATTCGCTGATGTCCCCAGAAATCCGACAGGGAAAATTGAAAAGCCAAAGCTCAGAAAGATGTATTGTGCCGAGAACTTAGTTGCTCAGCAAACAGAGTCTTAAGATATCTAGCTTATATTTAGTTTAGACAATATAAATGAGAGAGCTCCAAGGGATGGTAGCCCTTGGAGCTCTCCTATTGATTAGGGATGTCATCTTAATGCTGCAATACATTCCATTTCTACCAAAACATCTTTTGGAAGGCGAGCTACTTCAATACAGGAGCGAGCAGGAGGATTTTGGTTAAAATACTTTGCGTATACATCGTTTACTCTGCTGAAATCGTTCATATCTTTAATAAAAACTGTAGTCTTGACCACATCAGAGAAATCCAACCCTTGTGACTCAAGTATGTTTTTTGTGTTCTTCATAACTTGTTCAACTTGGCAAGCTATACATCCGGGAACGACTTCCATTGTGTTTGGATCAAGGGGAATCTGTCCTGAAAGAAAAAGGAATCCTCCTATTTTTGTGGCTTGTGAATATGGACCTATAGCTGCTGGAGCCTTATCTGTGTTTACAATCTCTTTCATTTAAATTCTCCTTTCCATGCTGTGCATTAATTTTAAAAATATTGTCAGTTGTTAATTTATTTTACAATACTTTAGATAATTGTGCGTTGACGAAGATTATTGTTTATATGCTATTATCTCAATATACTTTATATGTTTAAAATTTTGTGTATTTAAGTGAGGGTTATAATTTTTGAATTGGAAAGTAAAGCTGTCTCTTAAGATAGCACATTTAATAAAACCGGGTTGGCGAGCGAACTTTATTGCTGCGCTCTTGATTTTCTTGATTAAACTGATAGGCCCTCGAAAAAAAGTGGCAAGGGAGAATATTAGGCTTGTTTTTCCGAATATATCAAAAGAAGAAGAGGAGAAAATTCTTTCTGAATCATATGAAAGTATGGTCTGGACTGGAATAGAGTTGTTGGCTTTGCATCGGGACCCTTCAAAGTTTGAAGATTGGATAGAATATGTTGGTGGTCTTGAGTATTTAAATGAAGCATTTGCCAAAGGAAAAGGTGCAATATGTGTTGCCACTCACATGGCGAACTGGGAATTTGCGAATATTTGGATGGGGAAACAGGGCGAGGCAGCCTCAATAGTTAGAGAATCTGACAGTTCTTTTCAAAAGGAACTCATAGCAGAACTCAGAAGCATCGGCAACGTGAAGTTGATAGATAAAAAAGAACCCATGACAAGAGCGCTTTCATATCTTAAAAAAAACGGAATATTGGGAATTGTGGCCGATCAACACGCAGGAGAAGAAGGGATAAAGGTTCCTTTTTTTGGTTACGAAACAGGGAGTGTTGTAGGCCCGGCAGTTTTCGCTTATTTGACAGGTGCGACTCTTTTGCCTTTTACTTTTTACCGAGTAGAGCCGTTCAAAATTAGAATATTTTTTGATTCTCCAATAATTTGGGAAAAAGGTACAAATCGAGATAGCACCATAAAGGAAATAACGACTCTAGTCAATAAAGCTATAGAGAAACAGATACTTTTAGCTCCGGGGCAGTGGCTCTGGCAGCACAGGCGTTTTAGAGAGATAACTGGAGATTGACCTTTACCTTTCACATAAAATTTAACTATAAGTATTTATATTGATTTTCATAGCACTTACTTAACCAGCAAACTTTAAGGAGTTTTAGACATGATGTTTCTTTATGCTTTCTTTGCATTTTTATTAGGTGCTTCATTGGGCTCATTCATCAATGTTGTGGCCTTACGTACAGTTGCAGAAAGAAAATGGTGGGGGACTGAACGTTCTACATGTGATAAATGTGGAAGAATTTTGTCTTTTTATGACTTGCTTCCGGTACTGTCTTATCTAATATTAAGAGGGAAGTGTAGGAGTTGCAATGCTCCAATTAGCTTGCGACATATTATATCGGAGCTTCTTATGGGATTTATCGCGGCGTTGCTCGTCTGTTATTTGGGCTTTTCACAATCACTAATTTTTTCCCTAGCAATGCTTCCATTTTTGTTATTCCATACCCTTACTGATATAGAAAGCGGATACATATATGATTTTTGGTGCTTCGCTATGGTGATTATTGGTCTGTCTTTGAGACTTTTGGGGGGCAGTGCCGGCGTTATAGACGGATTGTTGGGAATGACGCTTGGTTTTGGAATAATCCTTCTAATAATAATATGCAGTCGTGGTGGTATGGGATTTGGAGACTCGGTCTTAATGCTTGGCATAGGGGCTTTCTTGGGGTGGAAAATGACGCTTCTAGCTCTTTATCTGGGCTTTTTATCGGGAGGAGTATATATAACTCCTTTGTTATTAATGAAAAAAGTGTCTCGCAAGGATGCTATCCCAATGGGGCCTTTCTTGATGAGCGGAGCTCTTCTTGCTATTTTCTTTGGCAGATGTATCTCTTCGTATTTTAGATTTTCATTGCCTTGGCCATGGTATTAGATAAACAAAACAGTCACTCTTTTACATTATGAAACATGGTTTTTATTAAGAATTTTTAAAATAAGTCTTTGAACGGCAGTCTTTGGATTATATTCAGAAGGTATTATCCCGACACAACCCAGACACCCCTTTGAACATGTGCAAGAGGAGATAGAATCTAAAGAGAAGCTGAGAAGTTTATGTATTGTTTCATACATGCCATCGGCTATGCCTACTCCTCCCGGGATGTTGTCCGCCACAAATATTGCAGGTCGTTCCAGATTAGGGTCATTTTGCCTGCTAAGTACCAATATATCTTCCCTATCACACATCAAAAATAGAGGAATGATATTCTTGAGAAGCATTTTGAGTCCTTCCATCCCTATTTTTAATTCCATATCGTTTGCTGCTTCTGTAGGGATAGAAATCCATGTTGCAGTTGTTTGAAGTGTTTCGTCAGAAAGATCTATTTTCCCCCATCCGACAGTTTCGTGGGTTGTCAAATCGATTTTTTTATACATGTACGGTCTTGTTGAAATCGTGACTTCACCAAACCCGAAAAGATTTGATTGTTCTAGTATTTTGTTAATGTTAATATGTGTTGTGTATTTCGCTTCTGTATAGTAATTAAGAGAGAGAGGCCTAGCATTACATAACATATTTTTGGAGTCAAGCTTTTCGACCAAGTACGATTTCCCTTTATGAAAATACACGGCTTCGGGATGTACAGTAATAGGAGCCGTATGTTTGCTGATAGAGCCAATAGCCCGAAGTTTTTTTGGAGTACTTATATCATATATTGTATAAACCTTAGATGTTGTAGACCTTAAAGACAGCTTTCCTGCAGGGAAGCTGTCTTTAAATGAATAATACTTTGTAATTCCGTTTTCAGACATTTTATTAAGGATTTTGTTTTTTGCAAGATAATTAAGTATTTTCGTTATGTCCTTTTTACCAAATAGTTCGCCCTCTTGAAATGGTAATTCAAATGCCGAACAAACGATATGTTTTATAAGTATATAGGGATTTTTTGTATTGATGCGCGGCATTTCTGGATTAGAGTTTAATAACCAATTTCCATTGTAAGCAATAAATTGATCCGCCGACGTAGACAATGGGATAAGAATTGCGGAAGATTTTTTCCCACTTCTTCCTGCTCTTCCGATTTGCTGCCATGTGGAAGCAATGCTACCAGGGTACCCATGTAATATTGTAAGATCCAAAGCACCTATATCAATACCGAGTTCTAAAGCATTTGTGCTTATAACTCCACTTAGTTTTCTTTCTTTCAGATCTCGTTCTATTTTTCTTCTCTCTTCGGGAAGATACCCTGCTCTATAACCCGCAACTATTGATGGATCACCATTCTTTTTTAAAATTTCCTTTTTTACCTGTTTTAACATAAGCTCGACATTTATACGACTACGAGTAAAAACGATACTGTTTATGCCGGAGAGTAATGCGTCTGTTGTTATTTGTGCCGCAGTCAATAGAGAGGAGCGTCTGGTTCTGGTTTGTTTATCTGTTATAGGAGGGTTATATATTATAAAGTCTTTTTCAGGTGAAGGCGCTCCATTTTCTAATATGAGCGTCATATCTCTACCTGTTAATACCTCGGCGTGTTCTAGGGGATTCGCAATTGTTGCAGAAGAGCAGATGAAAATTGGGTTTGATTCGTAAAACTCACAGATTCTTTGTAATCTAATGAGCAGATTTGCCAAATGTGATCCAAAAACCCCGCGATACGTGTGTAGTTCATCGATAACTATAAAATTCAAGTTTCGAAAAAACGTTCCCCAAGACTTGTGGTGAGGTAATATGGCTGTATTTAGCATGTCTGGATTACTTATTATCACGTTCCCGTATTCTTTTGCTTTTCTTCTTTCTGTGCTTTGTGTATCTCCATCATAAGTGAAGCACTTTATGCCTTTATCAAGTTTACTAAGAAATTTTGTTAATTCTGAAAGTTGGTCATTTGCAAGAGCTTTTGTTGGGAAGAGATAGAGTGCACGTGTTTCGCTATCGATTAGAATTTTATTTAAGACAGGCAGGTTGTAGCACAATGTTTTACCTGAAGAAGTTGGAGTAACGACAACAAAGTCTTTCTTCTGTGCTGCTAACGTAATCGCTTTAGATTGATGTGAATAAAGAGAGCTAATCCCCATTTTATTTAAAACGAGAATAAGTTCCTCATTTAATCCGGTAAAATCAGAGAATTTGGGCTGTATTGCAGGAAATGTTTTTTGGCAGGTTATTTCTCCATCTAGTTTTGAAAGATACTTAGGGATGGAAGAAACAGTAATTTTTGTTTTTTTAAAGAAAGGGAATATCAATTATAAAAACCACCTAATAAAAATATATTTTGTTTTGAAGACATATATAGATAGGTTTTTCATATAAATGGGCAGATATTGTATTTATTGTATTACTATAAATATGCTTTAAAACAGTGATATATAATAAATTATAATGTGTTTGGCAATGAACTTCAAAAGACAAAAGTAACAATTTAAGCGTAAATCTTTGAGTTTCTACTTAATAGCGTTATTTGTGCCTAAGGAGGTCGAACGCGTTTTAAAATAGCAAGATAAAATGACTTTACTCTTCATGAAAGTTGACTTCCCGTTTAAGCTTATTATTCAATGCTTGTTGTAGAATCTAAAGAGAGTTTTTATTGTATCATCATAAGTAGAATAAGATAATTTATATACTTTTTATAATATTTTTTATTATCTTCATTAAGATCTAGCATCGAGGAGGAGAAGCTTATGCGTGAATCAGGTGAGAATTATCTAAAAACGATTTTAATCTTAAAGGAGCGCAACGGAAGCGTCCGTTCGATAGACGTAGCGAATGAGATGGGTTATTCAAAACCAAGTATTAGTCGCGCAGTAAAGTTATTAATAAAGCGTGGACACGTCATTATGGAGTCAAATGGGGAGCTGGTTCTAACTAAAAAGGGATATCATTTGGCTTCAGATATTTACGAAAGACATGAAGTTATATCAGAGTTTTTCGTAAAACTTTTAGGGGTCAACAAAGACGTCGCAGATCGCGACGCCTGTAGAGTAGAACATGCGATTAGCGAAGAGAGTTTTGAAAAGTTAAAAGATTTCGTTAAAAAAAATTATAAATAAGCTCTTTAACTATTTCGAAAAGTTTTTCTTTTTTTCAATAAAACAACATAAACGTTATTTTTATTCCCAAAGGAAGGCCCTGATGTAATCATCAAGTTGATCAAAGTCAATCAAGAAAGAGTCATGTCCCTTTTCACTTTCTATCTCCTCATACTTTGCATCTACACCAGAAAGAGACGCTTGTCTTGCAGCCTCTTCCACTTGCCAGTTTGGAAATAACATATCGCTTGAAATGCCTATGGCCAGCAATTTGTTTCCACGAAAATATCCCCAAGCTTTTTCAATTCCATCTCGACCGACACCAATGTCATGTAAGTCCATCATCTTAGTTAGATAAAGATAACAGTTCGCATCGAAGCGTCGTACGAGTTCCTGTCCGTGGTATAGCAGGTAGTCCTCAACTTGGAACTTGCTATCCCATTTGCTTTGACTCTCGTCAACAGTTTTTCTCATGTATCTGTCTGTAAAAGTTTGTTCGCTCCTGTAAGTTATCATGGCCAACATGCGAGCAGTCATAAGCCCATTTACTGGTCCGGCTCCCTCGTAATTCCCAAAGTTCCATTCAGGGTCATTTGTTATGGTTTGTCTTTGAACGGAATTAAAAGCAATTGCCTGGGGATATAACCTATCTGGAGCAGCTATCAGTATGCATTTCTTGACGTCTTCAGAAAAAGTCAGAGCAATTTCAAGAGCTATCATTCCGCCTAAAGAGGCTCCTATTACACAGTTTATTTTTTTAAATCCAAGTTCGTCTAAAGCTTTCTTTTGTGCTATAGCGATGTCTCTTGGTGATAAAATGGGGAAATCCATTCCAAACTTTTTGCCTGTTTCTGGGTTAATTGAAAGAGGTGACGTGCTCCCATATGGACTGGCAAGATTTCCAAAGCATATAATACAGTATTTTCTCGTATCCAAGGCCTTGCTGTCTCCTACTATTGTGCCCCACCAAGGATCTGGCAAGCCCTTAACTTTTTCTCCGGCAAGTCTGTGACTTCCAGTCAATGCGTGACAGACTACTACTATGTTGTCTTTATTCGCATTTGGTTCACCGTACATAGAATATACTTGCACAACGTCTTTAAGGGTTTCTCCGTTGTGCAACTTAATTTCAGGAAGTGTAAGGGAACCACTTTTTTCTATCATTGTTATTTTTGTGTTGCCTTATTCAGAGCAGTAATAATGTCTTCCAAGATATCTTCTATATTTTCTATCCCGACACTCAGTCTTAGAAGACCGTCTGTAATGCCTGCTGCTTCTCTTTGATCTTTGGACAATTGGCTATGAGTTGTTGATGCAGGATGTATTATTAGAGTCCGCGAATCTCCAAGGTTAGCCATATGTCCGATAAGATCGAGCCCATCAAGAAACTTGCGTCCAGCCTCTAGCCCGCCTTTTATTGAGAAAGCCATCATTCCTCCGCAGCCGTCTTTTAGATATTGCTTGGCTAAATCATGTTGGGGATGAGAGGCAAGCCCTGGGTAACTCACCCATTCAACGGAAGGATTTGTCTCAAGATATTTCGCAATTTCAAGAGCGTTTTCGCTATGTTTTTTCATGCGTAGAGATAAAGTGGCCAGAGAGGTATGAAGTAAAAATCCGTCAAAGGCAGATGGACAGCCTCCCATATCTCTTATAATAGAAGCGTGTAATTTGGCATATAGTGCCGCTTTTCCAAAATGTTCAGCAAAAGTTATTCCGTGATATGAGTTATCCGGTTTCGCTAAAGTTGGAAATTTTTCCGGATATTGTGACCAGTCAAAATTGCCGCTGTCAACAACTGCGCCTCCGAGCAAGTTCCCGTTGCCAGAGATATACTTTGTAGTTGAATGCACAACTATATGAGCTCCCCATTCAATGGGTCTGCATAAAATAGGAGTAGCGAAAGTACTGTCTACTATGAGGGGAACTCCGGCTCTTTCTGCAATTTTGCTCAACGTTTCAAGTGGAGCAACGTTCATAACAGGGTTCCCAATAGTTTCCGTAATAATTCCCCTTGTATTTTCGTCAATGGCCTGTTCAAACTGGCAGGGATGATTCCCGTCAACAAATTTAGTAGTTATGCCAAAACGAGAAAAAATATTTTGTAAAAGAGTCAATGTGCCGCCATATACTTGACGAGATACAACTAAATTATCTCCGGAGGAACATAGAGCGGTTATAAGATGAGTAAATGCAGCTTGTCCTGATGATGTTGCTAGACAGCCAACTCCTCCTTCTAAAGCAGCTAATGCTTCTTCAAATGCAGACACAGTTGGGTTGGAGAGCCTTGAATATATGTGTCCACCCTCTTCTAAATTAAAAAGCTTTACAGCATGTTCGCTGTTTTTGAATTGATATGCAGAAGTAGCATATATAGGGAGAGCCGCAGCTCCTGTGGCGGGATCAAATTTCCAGCCGCAATGTAATGCTTGTGTTGCTAAACCATATTTTTTCTTATCTGACATTTATATTTTCTCCCTTCATGAGTTAAAGCAATAAAAAAACCGAGCCCATAAAACTTAGGCCCGGCCTGTGAATACGACGTCTAATTCGCGTCTATCTCATCAGGAAGGACCCGTTGGAATTGCACATCATCATGTTGTACAGATAAGTAGATAGTATCATAATGCGGGTCTCCTTTCCCTCAAAATAAACGATAACAGTAATTGTAATTGTAGAGACCGCTATTGTCAACATATCATCCATGGAGATAGATAAAACTCATATTTTTTTATGGAAGCTATTTGCTACGTATTATGATTTTTATAAAATTGGATTTACATTTATTTATGAAAGAAAAAGCTGTTGGTCTATCGGTTTGCTTTTGGGTAAAATAAGCAGCTGATTTTACTCAAAAACAATAAATATTTTTTAAAATACCTAATTTTAATCTATAGGTTCTTTGCATTTTTACTAATTTGTGTGTACAATACTTTTTTCAGAAGCATATACAATGTATTGTTATGCTTTTACTTCAGATTTAATCAGTGCTCTTATGCTTTAAGGAGGTCGGGAGATGGCAGTAATTAAACGCAGTTCATCCAATAAACTTTTAACAACTACTCTGAATAATTTTTATGCGGCAGCAGAAGAGATGGGATTAGAGGACAATATTGTAGAGGTTTTGAGTCGCCCTGAGCGCTCTATGCAAGTTTCCATTCCTGTTAACATGGATGACGGATCAGTAAAAGTGTTTCAAGGATATCGAGTTCAGCACTCTTCGGTCTGTGGTCCTGCGAAGGGTGGAATTCGATTCCATCCCGATGTTGATCACGATGAATGTGAAGCGCTTGCAAATCTTATGACCTGGAAATGTTCTCTCGCTGGTATTCCCTATGGCGGTGCTAAGGGAGGAATTTCGGTTGACCCGACAAAGCTTTCGAAACGTGAACGAGAAGAGATGACTAGAACGTATGCGGCACGTATAGAGCCTATAATCGGAGATTGGGCTGATATTCCAGCGCCTGACGTCAATACAGGCGGGCAAGAGATGATCTGGATTGTTGATACTATCTCCAAGCTCAGAGGACGATGGGAGCCGGCATTAGTCACTGGTAAACCTTTTACATATTGGGGTTCAAAGGGCAGAGCAGCTGCAACGGGCCTTGGGGTTTCTACTTGTATATTAGAACTTCTTAAAACTCAGAATGTTGATCCTTGTTCAGCAACAGCAATAGTGCAAGGTTTTGGTAACGTGGGAACGTACAACGCACTATACCTCCACCAAGCTGGCGTAAAGATTGTCGGATTGTGCGATATTTCAGGAGGTTATTACTGTAAAGACGGCATAGACATAGAGAAAGCGTTGGAATGCACTTCAGAAAACGTTTGTCATACTCTTGAAGGATACCTTCAGAAAGGACTTACCAAGATAAGCAGGGAAGAACTCCTTTTGCAAGAATGTACTATTTTATCTCCCTGTGCGCTTGAGAACGTTATTAATAAAGACAATGCTGATAAGCTAAAATGTAAATACTTGATAGAAGGAGCTAACGGACCGACCACACCCGAGGCAGATGTTATTTTAGACAAACGGGGAATCTTGGTTGTGCCCGATTTTCTTGCAAATAGCGGAGGAGTTATTGGTTCATACTATGAATGGGCTCAGAATCTATCAGGCACATTTTGGACAGAAGAGAAACATAATAGAAACCTTAGTTTGTTAATGAAAGAAAATTTCAAAAGAGTCTGGAATTACAGTATTGAACATAATGTAAAAATGCGTCGTGCAGCTTTTATGGTAGCAATCAAGAGAGTTGCAGATAGTGTCCGTCTCAAAGGAAATTTTCTCTAAATCTATAAAAAGCTTTTAAGCTGACATAAAGACTTTAATTTGGAGGCTATTCATTCTTAGATATTTTACCTTCGGAGGAGTCTTAGCATAGTTTTATGTGTCACAGTATTTATGTTCATGTGTTAGATTAGAAACTAAAGATTCTAAAGATTGTACTTACAGTGCGTTCCTTTACACAGATATTAAATTATAAAAACTCTCAGATAATTTTTGCTGAGAGTTTTTGTATTACAAAGAACTTTTTACAAAGTGGGGAGAGTTATAAATATTCTCTTCCTATAACTTTGTTTCACGACGTATGATTCGGCTTTGGTTCCTTCGCTTTTCTATACTTTAGTTCCCATTATTTACCAAATACTTTGATGAGGAATATTAGGATCAACACTTGATTTGTAAAAAATGGACCGTTTGATTATGGATGAGATATTAACAAGGAGGAAGAGATAATGAGAGAATACGCTACGCAAATGGAAGCGGCAAGAAAGGGAATTGTTACCGAAGAATTAAAAAAAGTAGCTCAAAAAGAGTTAATGACTGTTGAAGAATTAATGCCACTGGTTGCATCCGGAAAAGCAGTAATATGTGCAAATAAAAATCATAAACAGATAGACCCACAGGGAATCGGGTCCATGTTAAGAACAAAGATAAACGTGAATATAGGGATTTCCAAAGATTGCAAAGATTATGATATGGAAATAAAAAAAGTTATGCAAGCTGTTGATATGGGCGCTCATGCAATCATGGATTTGTCCTCACACGGAAACACAGCGCCTTTCCGCAGAAAACTTACGTCAGAATGTCCGGCCATGATAGGGACGGTGCCTGTATATGATTCCGTCATCCACTATCAAAGAGATTTAAGCACTCTTACAGCGAAAGACTTTATTGATGTAGTAAGGGTGCATGCTGAAGACGGGGTTGATTTTGTGACACTGCACAGTGGTATTACAAGAGAAACAATAGACCAGATAAAAAAGCATAGAAGAAAAATGAATATTGTCTCCAGAGGGGGCTCTCTATTATTTGCATGGATGCATATGACAGGTGAAGAGAATCCTTTTTATGAGTATTACGATGAAATTCTTGATATATGTCGCGAATATGATGTAACAATATCTTTGGGCGATGCCTGTCGGCCGGGGTGCCTTGCGGACGCTTCCGATGTGTGTCAGATAGATGAACTTGTAAGGCTTGGCGAACTTACAAAAAGAGCTTGGGAAAAAGATGTTCAGGTAATAGTGGAAGGGCCTGGGCATATGCCCATTGACCAGATTGCTGCAAATGTGAAAATTCAACAGACCATCTGTAATGGAGCACCATTTTATGTGTTGGGCCCGTTGGTAACGGATATCGCACCTGGCTATGATCATATTACATCAGCAATAGGAGGAGCCATAGCAGCTTCTGCCGGAGCAGCTTTCTTATGTTATGTCACTCCTGCAGAGCACTTGGCACTCCCGAATTTAGAGGATGTGAAACAGGGCATTATTGCCTCAAAAATTGCAGCCCATTCAGCGGATATAGCAAAGGGTATAAGAGGCGCAAGAGAGATTGATGATAGGATGGCTGATGCAAGAAGAGAGTTTGACTGGGCAGGACAGTGGGAGTGTGCAATAGATCCAGACACAGCAAGAAAAAACCGAGATGACAGAAAACCAGAACACGAAGATAGTTGCTCTATGTGTGGAAAGTTCTGTGCAATAAGAAGCATGAACAAAGCACTTATGGGAGAGTATATTGATATTTTATAGCTAGAGAGCTGCAGCGTGAGTAATTTGACAAGTGCTCTTCCCTGCTTTCCCGTATATTAGGAAAATAAGTCTTCATGAATAAAAATGACTTAACAAAACAACTTGTTAGCCAAATCTCTGCTTGAATCCTCAGGTAGAGATTTCTTGTAGTGGTATTTATGAAAGAGCAGTTGTGATAAAAAGTGCCAAATAAAAAAAGACCCAACTAATGTTAGGTCTTCTAAGAACAATGGTGCCGGGGACGAGAATCGAACTCGTAAGGGTTGCCCCACACGCCCCTCAAACGTGCGTGTCTACCAATTCCACCACCCCGGCAGACTAAAAGATTATACGAATGTTATCTCTTTTCGTCAAGTATTAATAAATTCTAAGAAGAGGCCTACGAAGGGCCTCTTCTTAGGAATAATACAAGCTACTTAAACTCTCTACGCTCTTTAATACGAGCTGCTTTTCCGCTGAGCTTTCTGATGTAGTACAGTTTGGCTCTACGAACTCTACCCTTACGAACTATTTCAACTTTGTCAACTGAAGGACAGTGTACAGGGAAGATTCTTTCAACACCGACACCGTTAGAAATTTTTCTAACAATGAAGTTCTCTCGGATTCCACCGTGCTGACGTCCTATTACAACTCCTTCAAAAATCTGAATACGAGATTTTTCGCCTTCTTTGACACGGACGTGTACTTTTACTGTGTCTCCCGGGCGGAAAGCAGGAATCGTTTCACTGTCTTTTGCAAATTTTTTCTCAACTAGAGCAATTTTTGGATCAATCATGAGGATTTTCCCTCCTTATTTTTATAATTTTAATTAATTTTTATATTTTATCTTTCTACAACTTTTTGTTAATTCATTCCGTCTTTTATCTTTGTCCAAAGAATCTATCAAGAGTAATACTGATTGTGCTTCTCACAGATAAGTGATTCAAATTATCTTTTACTCCCGATATAGGGGTTAAGACTGTATTTACAGAATCAATAATCTTACTATGCAGCTCGCACTCTCTACCAAATATGAAGACGGTGCAATAGTTTTTCAGAAGAATTTCTCTTTTTAAAGATAGCCAGTTTACAGCTTTCTTACAATCCTTTGTCGTTACTACTACTTTGTGAAGATCTGTTTTTTCTCGCTTTTCTATCCAGGCAAGGGCTTTTTGGGTAGAACCGAAAAGCTTTACATTATTGAGTGCTTCTTTCAAATCGGGTCTATCTTTACACTCTGCTTCTTCCGATAAAAGAGATATCGTTTGTTTTATCGTTTCTCTTTGCTGAGCATCCGGAGCAATCAATATATATTTTTCTATCCCATAAGCTTTACAGGCTGTCGCTGTGTCTACTAGATTTAATTTAAAAACTTCACTGATAGAGTTATAGGTCTTTGGATCATCAGCAGAATTGTAAATCTCTATGACATATGCCCCGTAGTTTAAATAGGGCATTATACCAGCTCGCCCAACAATATCAGGTCTTCTCTTCAACGTTCTTTCTACGGATTGTCGTCTTCGCCATTCTTTAATAATTTTGTCATTTCCGCTAAGTAGTATCTCCGGAACTTCCTCATCATCCCACACAGCCGGACGGGTATAATTTGGGTAATCGAGCATTCCGTTGTAAAAAGAATCTTCTTGTACTGCTTCCGTTTTTCCGACTACGCCAGGTATTAATCGTGAAATTGCATCGACTAAGGCCATCGCAGGCATTTCGCCGCCTGTCAGGACGAAGTCTCCCAGAGAAACCTCAAGATCCACATATTTTTCTGTAAATCTTTCATCTACACCTTCATAGTGACCACAGAATATAGCTATATTTTCTTTTCTTGCTAAATCTTCCACAATCTCTTGATGAAGCGTAATTCCCTGAGGCGATGGATATACGACGTAGGGTTTTGTTTCGCGAGATAGATGTTCCAAAGCTTTTTTAAGCGGTTCTGGCATAAGGATCATGCCCCCTTTGCCGTAGCAATAGTCATCTATCTGTTTGTAATTCCCCTGAGCGAAGTCTCGAATGTCTATGACTTCCACGTCAAATATTCCCTTTGCAATTCCTTTTCCCAGAATACTAGTTTCTAAGTAGTTTTTTATCATTCCGGGAAACGCAGTCAGAATTGATATCTTCATTTTAGTCCCAGAGACCCTCCGGAACAGTTACTGTTATTGTTTTGCCGGCAATATTAACGTTTTGTACATAATCTGTTGTTGCAGGTATTGGTTTTACTGAACCTTCAACAGTTTTAATCATATACACGTCGTTACTGCCCGTCGTTAGAACCTCAATCAACTGACCTAATTCACGCCCTGTTTCGTTCTCTATTACTTTTAGGCCTATCATGTCGTCAATCCAGAATTCATTTTTAGAAAGCTTTACTTTTTCATCTTCCGAAACTGTAATTAATCCCGATTTTAAAGCAGATGCTTGTTCTTTGTTCGTTATTCCCTCAACTGTAAGAAAAAGAGTTCCTTTGCCCATATATGGTGCAATTTTTGTTACTTTGAGGATGCGACTGTCATTTCCCGGCATTTCAAGAACGAGTTCTTTCATATCGAAAAAACGATCAGGATAGTCCGTAAGTGGAAGTAATAGCATAGTGCCTTTTATTCCGTGTGTTCCTACTATTTTCCCAATCACAGTTCTTTTAGTCGAGAGGAGTTCAGTCTTCTTTGACATCTACATCGACCTTTTCACCGGATTTGATTGACGCAGCTTTAGCAACGTGGCGTATAGCGTTAATTGTGGAACCTTTCTTGCCTATTACACGTCCGATGTCTTCTTGTGCGACCTTAATAGTTAACAGTATGGCTCCTAAGTCGCTGCGAGTTTCAGTGACAGTTACATCATCAGGAATTGTGACCAGTTTCTTGACAATAAGGGTTACAAGATCAACATAATCAGGCATGATTATCTACCGCCTTACTCTGTAGCCGGTGCGTCATATACTCCGGCTTTTTTAAGCAATACTTTGGCTGTATCTGAGGGTAAAGCTCCATTTTTAATCCAAAAGACTGCGCGTTCGGCGTTAACCTTTATCTCTGCCGGTTCTGTCAGAGGATTATAGGTTCCGAGTATTTCAATAAAACGGCCATCTCTTGGGGATCGTGAATCAGCCACGACCAAGCGATAAAAAGGAGCCTTCTTTTTCCCGTGTCGGGAAAGACGAATACGAACTGCCATTGTGTAAACACCTCCTGTGTTGTTTTCTCTGAGGATTTTTCCTCTTTTATATTGAAATCGGTATTGTTTGTTGTCCGACATCAAAATAGCTTATTTAGTTTACTTGTTTTTTTATTTAAAATTTTAAAAAAGGATTTCTTCCTTTTAGCCCACCCATTCCGGGAGGCATTTTAAATCCGCCTTTATTGCCTGGCATTTTCCCAATACTTTTCATCATGCTTTTCATTTGGTTAAACTGTGCCAATATTTGGTTAACCATTTGTACGGAAGTGCCGGAACCATCTGCAATTCTTTTACGTCGGCTCCCTTTAATTATGTCCGGTGAATTACGCTCTTCAGGAGTCATAGAAAGAATTATCGCTTCTGTATGTCTAAGTCTCTTTGGGTCAAGATCTGCATTTTTGACTGCATTGGCCATACCTGGTATGGGAAGCATTTCAAAAACTTTTTCAAGAGGGCCCAATTTTTGTATCTGACGAAGCTGAAGCAGCATGTCTTCTAAGGTAAATCTATTTTTTTTAATGTTATCGGCTATGCGATTTAGATCTGCTTCTTCTGTTGCAGATTGGACCTTTTCCAGCAATCCCTGGATATCTCCCATTCCCATAATCCTCTGAGCCATTCTCCGCGAATCAAAAACCTCAATATCTTCTACTTTCTCTCCGCTACCGGCAAGTTTTATGGGAACTCCGGTACTTGCGCGGATAGCTAAAGAAGGCCCCCCTCTTGCATCTCCGTCAAGTTTTGTCAACACTACACCCGTCAGTTTCAGGCGTTCGTTGAACTCAGTAGCCACATTTACTGCTTCCTGTCCAGTCATAGAATCAACTGCCAATAGAATTTCTTGAGGGGACATGTTCCCTTTCATTTGTTCTAATTCTTGCATAAGAATATCGTCCAACTGCAAGCGTCCGGCTGTATCAAGGATTATTACGTCACATAAACGTTCTTCCGCGTATCTCTTCGATTTAAGGGCAACTGAGAGAGGATCTGTTTCCCCTTTTTCAGGGCCAAAGAAAGCGACGTTAGATTTCTCTGCAAGGACTCTAAGCTGTTCGACGGCGGCGGGTCTCTTGAGGTCGCAAGCGACAACTAATGGCTTATGCTTTTTTGATAGCATCTTGGCTATTTTGGCGGTAGTAGTTGTTTTTCCCGAACCTTGAAGCCCAACCATCATATAAATCGTAGGGGATTTCGATGAGAACGTAAGAGGTTCAGTTTTATCCCCCATTATAGAGATAAGCTCTTCGTAAACTATTGTGTGTATAAGCTGTGCAGGCGTTATCGAATCCAAAACTTCTTTGTCTGTAGCACGTATTCTTATTGCTTCAACTATATCTTTCACAACTTTGTAGTTTACATCAGCTTCCAACAGGGCTCTTCTTACCTCACGAAGGGTAAGTTCAATGTCTTCTTTGGATAATTTGCCCTTATTTCTAAGCGATGCAAAAATATTCTCGAATCTGTCTTTTAATGAGTTGAACATTTATAAACTCCTTATTTAATCAGCAGAGATTTAATTTGATTGTAAAAATTACTGGGAATACAATCTTTATTAATTTCAAGTAATTTTTTTATCTCTGCTATTCTGCTATTTTTTTCCAAAAGCCTTAATGATATTTCATAGTTTTCCATATGTTCTCTTGCTCGTGTTAGAAGGTCGTGTACTCCTTGTCGAGAAACACCTATTTTTTCTGCCGCTTCTGAAAAAGAAAGGTCCTGTAAAAGGATCATTTCACAAGCAGCATACTGTTTTTTAGATATAAGCGAACTGTAAGAGTCAAAAAGCAACCCGTCTCTGATGCGCTGTTGCAAGGTGTTCAGTTCAGACATAAAAATTCCTCCTATTGGGCAACTTTGGTATTATATACAGCAAAGAAACGTCTGTCAAGTAAAATCCTTGACAGGCGTTTCTGAGAATTGATTCTTGTTAAGATTTTATATATCTATTTATATATTATATATCTAAGTTTTGGACTTCTTTCCCGTGTAGTTCGATAAATTCACGTCGTGGAGCTACTTGGTCTCCCATTAGGATTCCAAAGAGTTCATCTGCTTCGACTGCGTCCTGTACTTCAACTCTTTTAATAATTCGACTTTGTGGATCCATTGTTGTTTCCCAAAGTTGCTCTGCATTCATTTCTCCCAGCCCTTTATAACGCTGGACGTCTATTTTTTTCCCTATCGTATCTTCCTGAAGGTCTTTCATTTCTTTTTCTGTGTAGCAATAATGGATCTCTTTGCCTATCTGTACTCTATAAAGGGGTGGTTGTGCGGCGTAAAGAAAACCATTTTCGATTATTTCCGGCATATAGCGGAAGAAAAGGGTAAGCAATAGTGTTCTGATATGAGCTCCGTCGACGTCGGCATCAGCCATAATAAATATCTTGTGATATCTAAGCTTATCTCTGTCGAAATCATCTCCTATCCCACAACCGAGAGCAAGAATGATGTTTCTTATCATTTCGCTGCTTAAAACTCTTTCAAGGCGAGCTTTTTCTACATTTAATATCTTGCCTCGGAGAGGAAGTATTGCCTGGAATTCACGGTTTCTCCCCTGTTTTGCACTGCCTCCAGCACTGTCTCCTTCAACTATAAAAATCTCGCAGTCTTCCGGATTTCTGCTTGAACAGTCTGCTAATTTTCCAGGAAGGGATAGCCCAGACATCGCTGATTTACGTCGGACAAGATCCTTGGCTTTTTTCGCCGCTTCTCTCGCTTGTCTGGCTCTTATTGCACCCTCTACAATTGGTTTAAGTATTTCTGGACGTTCATCAAAAGCTTCTTTTAACCCCTCATAAACCAATGAGTCAACGATACCTTTGACATCTCCGTTCCCAAGTTTTGTTTTTGTTTGTCCTTCAAATTGAGGTTCCATAACTTTTACAGATATGACAGCGGTTAGTCCCTCTTTCAGATCATCTCCAGACAAGTTTTCATCCTTTTCTCTGAGCAGATTTAGCTTGCGTGATTCGTCATTTACTGCACGAGTAAGCGCCGTGCGAAATCCTGCGACATGGGTTCCGCCCTCTATTGTTTTTATTAGATTTACGAAACCATGAAGACGTTCGGCATATGTATCATTATAGAGTATCGCTACTTCTACAGCAGTCTTATTTCTTTCTCCATTTATAACTATAGGATCTTTAAAGAGAACATTTTTCCCTTTATTAATGTAGTCAACGAATGCAGATATCCCCTCTGGATAATGATAAGTTTTAAGTTGTGGGTCTTCCTGCCTTAAATCTCTAAAATTTATTGTTATGCTTGGGTTAAGAAATGCAAGTTCCCGGAGGCGTCCTTTTAATATGTCGGCTTGGAATTCAATGGATGTAAAGATTTCTTTGTCCGGCATGAAACGTATTTTAGTGCCTCGGTTTTCAGTATCGCCGACTATCTCAAGCTCAGTCATTGGGACACCACGCTCATAGCGCTGATGGTGTTCTTTCCCTTCGCGCCATATTGTGAGTTCAAGCCATTCAGAGAGTGCGTTTACAACAGAAACACCAACGCCGTGCAGTCCTCCCGACACCTGGTAGGATGATTTGTCGAATTTTCCTCCGGCATGCAGTACCGTCATAACTACTTCCGCTGCAGATTTACCTGATTCGTGCATCCCTGTTGGAACACCGCGTCCGTTGTCGACTACAGTTATACTTCCATCCTCATTTATAGTTAAGTTTATTGTGTCACAAAAACCGGCTAGAGCTTCATCTATAGAGTTATCTATAACTTCGTATACAATGTGGTGAAGTCCACGTGACCCTTGATCTCCAATATACATGCCTGGACGTTTTCGTACTGCAACAAGTCCTTCAAGGACGTGTATGTTTTTTTCGGAATAGTCTGATTCAGGGGCGAACGTGTTGTTTGTGTTGTTTGGAAGATCCATGTTATCCATATATTAAAAACTCCTTTTTTAAATTATCGATTTATTATATAGAGAAAGTTGGCGTTTTTTTAATGTGGTTGGAGTGAAGCAAGTTGTAACAACGCTTCCATCTTTTTTGATTATCTTTGTCTCGTTAGAGCTACGAAATAAAGCAATAACGTTTGCCAAACAAATAATGTTTTCGCCTTCGAGGGGAATAAACATTTTAATTCTCCTATCTGTCTCTTTTAACCTTATAATTATAACATTACTTGATTAGTAATTGTTAAGGCGTATCAAAAAATGAAACATATTTCAGAACATTGTTGTATTAGAAGCGGATCTGTTTATACTAAAAGAGGGGTGTATTTGCTTGAGCAGTATTTATATTCTTACAAATTCTCCCGGAGAAGTATCCGGGTGGGTAAAGCCGGTCGCTTCTGCTCTTAATAAAACAAATATAAATGCCCATGTTATTCTTGTTACTTTGCCCTGTACCTACGCAAGCGGTATGGAAAAGATTTATGGCAAGGAACTTATTGGGATAGATAGGGCTTTCTCTTTCGCGGAAGTTTTAAAGACAGCTACTCCCGACACGAAAAAAAATATTGTTTTACAGCTTGGCGGAGACCCGATGTATGGAGCACTGTTGTCTCTGAGGTTAAGGGGCAAATGGTTAATTTATACGTCTCGTCCCAGGTGGCGTTTTTTTGTGGATCATTTTTTTCTTCCCGATTGCACGGCTCTTTCGCGATTCGTAAAAAAGAAAATATCCCCAACAAAATATACTCTTTTAGGTAATCTAATGTTTGACAGCGTTCCTGAATGTGAATGCGATTCAGAAATAAGACGAAAATTTTCTGTAGAGCAAAAAGAAACTGTAGTATCACTGTTGGCAGGAAGCAGACCATTTGAATACTACGAAGGGTTCAGTTATTTTATAAGCGTTGCGAAAAAAATTTTGAGCGAGACTGATATATCTCAGGTTTTTCTGCCAATTGCACCGACAGTAGATGAGAAAATACTTCATGAGGGACTAATGCATTACGGAATTAAGTGGAAAGGTGATATCGCTGAGGAAGTATTATGGGATGGGCCGGGCAGAATTAGATTTATAAGGGACAATGTTTTTGAGGCAATAAAAATTTCAAAGTTAGCAGTGGCCTTCCCTGGGACAAATAACTTACAGGTGGCTTCTTTAGGGGTTCCGCTTCTTGTGGTCGCCCCTCTTAATTACGCAGAAAATATTCCTCTAGACGGTCTGCCTGGACTGATTCCACTCTCTGTCCCAGGAGCAAAGAAAATAAAAAAGAAATTGGTAATGTGGTACAATTCACGTGTAAAATTTGTTTCTTTGCCTAATAGAATATCCGGGGAAAACATCGTTCCGGAGCATCGGTACGCCATGACCCCGGAAATGGTGGCAAATCTTGCTATTGAACTACTGCAATGTCCCCAGAAGTTAGCTGAGATACAAGACAAGTATAAGCTTCTTTCTTTTGAGAGAGGAGCAGCAGAAAAACTGGTTGCATTTATAGTTGATTTTTTAGAAAATAAATAAGATGAATTAAAAAGGTACTAGTTCTCGTATCTCGTATTAGGAGTTTTTTCTAAGCTTCTCATCTTCAACAGCGATTTCGTCGAGATACATGTTCCATATGTAGAAAGCCAAGATGGCAGATAGAGTGCCAATAACAAGCCCAGAAATAATCATTAGTGGACGGCCACGACCAACAAGATATCCACCAAGGCCTCCCAAAGAGTACCCAAAAGCAATAAGGGTGCAAAATGATAGTATTAAGACAGAGATCCTTTTTTTCATTCACTGATTGTAGTAGTAAATAAAAATATGTCAAAAGATGTTCTTGTACCAAGTTATTATATTAAGGGTATATGTTGATTATTTAAGAGCATTCAAAAGTGACAATTGTTTATCAACACGAACAAAACAGCATATTTGAGAATTTTAAATTACAAAACACAATTTTTGTTTTACAGACTTCAAAATATTACAATAAAATTCTAATCATTTATTAAATCAGGAAGGCAGTGAAGAAATGTCAGAACAGAAAAAAATTCCGTCATTTGATTTATCGAGAAACTACCAGAGAGTTAAAGAAGAAGTGCGAGTAGCTATCGATAGGGTCTTGGATACGCAAGAATTTATATTAGGCCCAGAAGTGGCAACTCTCGAAAAAGAAATTGAAGCATATCTTGAAGTAGAGAATGCAATTGGTTGTGCTTCTGGAACAGATGCCTTAATTTTGGCGATGATGTCTCTTGACCTTGAAGAGGGAGACGAAGTAATCACCACACCGTTTACGTTCTTTGCTACAGCAAGCTGTATCACAAGAACAGGGGCAAAACTTGTTTTCGCAGACGTAGAACAAGATACATACAACTTATCTCCTGAGTCTGTATTAAACAAAATAACAGCTAAAACAAAAGCCGTAATTCTTGTTCATCTTTTTGGACAAATGTGCCGCATTGAAGAATTAAAAGATGAGCTGGCAAAGAGAAACATAAAATTAATAGAAGACTGTGCTCAAGCTATAGGGTCACATCGTGTAATAGAGGGAAAAATTTGTCGTGCAGGAACAGTTGGAGACATAGGATGTTTTTCTTTCTTCCCCACAAAAAACCTAGGGTGTTACGGAGATGGTGGGATGGTCACTGTTCCTCATAATTCACAAGTAGCTGCACGTATAAGACGCCTACGTGTACATGGAGCCGGCAAAACATATTTTCATGAAGAAGTTGGAATAAACAGTAGACTTGATGCTATACAGGCTGCAATTTTACGTGTAAGACTACGCCACTTGGAAGAGTGGAACGAAGAGCGGCGTTTAGTTGCAGAGCGCTATAAACTTCTTTTCGGAGAAAAGGGGCTTCTTGAGGTTATTAAAACTCCAATAGAAGAAGATGGGAACAGACATGTGTTTCACCAGTATGTGGTGCGAGCCGAACGTAGAGATGAATTACAGAGCTTTTTAGAAGAGAGAAATATAGTAACCAGAGTATATTATCCGTTACCACTTCACTTACAAAAGTGTTTTGCATCCAGTGGCTATAAAAAAGGAGATTTCCCCGTTTCAGAGATGTTAGCAGAAGAAGTTTTAGCTCTTCCGATTTTTCCTGAACTTTTGCCAGAAGAGCAGGAGCGTATTGTAGAGGAAATTGCGAAGTTTTACTGAGACAGGAAGCAGCTGTTTAAGTTAGAATATTGGTAAGATTCTAGCTTTTAGAAAAATGGAGGCAACCGTCTATGATGTATCCTTTTTTTGATTCAACTATGATTTTTCTTATTCCGGCCTTACTTTTTTCAATGTGGGCTCAATTTAAGGTTAAAAGTGCTTATTCCAAATATAGTGAGGTTAGATCTCAAAACGGAGTAACGGCAGAAATTGCATGCCGCGAAATGTTGAATAGATTTGGATTGGCAGAAGTTCCCATAGAAAGAGTGCCGGGAGAATTAACTGACCATTATGATCCGAGAGCAAAGGTTTTACGCCTTTCTGATTCTGTGTTTGGAAGTCCGAGTATCGCAGCAATAGGCGTGGCGGCTCATGAAGTAGGGCATGCCATACAAGACAAAGAGGGATACTCGATGCTTCGTATCCGCAACTCAATTGTTCCTGTCGTTAACATAGGTTCTATGTTATCAATGCCGCTCTTTTTTTTAGGGATACTGCTAAGTTCGCTTAACTTATTGAATCTCGGAATAATTATGTTCTGTTCAGTTTTAGTCTTTCATTTAGTAACTTTGCCTGTTGAATTTGATGCCAGTGCAAGAGCCTTGAAGAATCTTTCTGATACTGGGTTGCTTGTAGGCGGTGAGATAAAAGGAGCAAAGTATGTTTTAGACGCGGCTGCACTGACATATGTAGCTGCGTTGGTAATGACAGTTTTACAGCTTGTTAGACTTATAGCTCTTCGTGGCTCTCGCAGAGACTAGAAAATAGTGTACAATTGAAGGAGGTGGCGGAAGCTACCTCCTTTCTTTATTTAAAATAAAACTGGAAGATATAGAAATTAAGAAGCATAATTAGGGAAATTATAATAATGAGGATTATTTTGCCAAGCGGAACCTATAGAGGTGGTTGTTTTATATGAGAGGGATAGAGGCCGTAATTCATATTTACGGTGAGATAAAAGAGGGCGCTTTTGCGGCAGAAACTTTAAGAAAGACATATTCCGAAATTGTTCCCAAGGATAGGGTTTTAGCCGCAACTTTAATGTACTGTACGCTAAGACGATTAAGCTTATGGAAGCACCTCATGATGAGGTATTGCAAACGCGATACCAGAGAACTTGATTCTATTACAGCTGACGCTTTGTTGGTTGGAATAGCGGGTATAGTTGAGCTACGCTATTTTGCTATTCCAGTGCTCATAAATGGGATAGTTCAAGCGATAAAGAAACAGGGCAATGAAAGGGATACGGCACTTGTAAATGCGGTTCTTCATACCGTAGCAGATGAAGCCGGTGCGTATCTTGATGAGCTTAAAATGAGTAGTGCGCTAAGAGATCAAGCTCTCTATTGGGGTGTACCAGGTTGGGCCGCAGCTCAGTGGGCAAAAGATTTGTCTATAGCGGAAGCCAAGAAACTCGTTTATTCAAACGGAATGAAGACATATCTTTCTCTTCGCCTTTCAAACGGAACAGACAGAGAGGCGTTCTTAAAAGAATACAGATCTACAGGCAGAAAGGCTTGGGCTTCTTCTTTTCTTGAATCCTCCATTCGTACACCGGAGAATCCCTACCCAGTTAACCTTATAGGTTATAGAGAGGGCAAAATTACGCCACAAAGTGAGTCTTCAATGCTTGTAGGAGAAGTTCTTTGTAATAAAATAAAAGAAGGCCCTCTGCTTGATATGTGTTGTGGCAGAGGAGTAAAGACGGGACAAATAGCAAGTATCATGCCAAAGTTGCAAATTGAGGCATGGGACCTTTCAGAGCCAAGGATAAAAGCCGCTCAACTTGAAATGAAAAGGCTGAAAGTAGAAGATAGGATTAATTTTAAAGTTGGAAATGCGTTAACTCTTAATCCTGACATTACACCTAAGGCCATATTATTAGATGCTCCTTGCACCGGAAGTGGTACATGGGGTAGACATCCTGAAAGCAAATGGTACTGTACACCGGAAATGTTAACAGAAGCCGCAGAGTTACAGGTTGAATTGCTTAAAAGAGCAGTTTCCCTTATTGCGGCAGAGGGAGTTATTGTGTACAGTACATGTAGTCTATTTAAAGAAGAGAATGAAAAAGTTGTGGCTTCTGTGATGGCAGAACATCCAGAGCTTATTGAGATACCACTTGTTAAAAAAAATCGGTTTATTACTAAAGGCAGACCGTATGGAACTGTAATATGGCCTGGATTACCATGGGTGGACGGTTTTTACATGGTAATCCTTTCAAAACGAAAATAATCGGGAGGAATTTTTTAATGGGTAAAATGCATCGTTGGGTTGTTATTGTCGCTTTTTTAATAATTATCATTTGTGGTTGGATTGCAGTTAGTACAATTTTTATGGAGAAGAAAGACATCGTCGTTCCGTCAGTGGTTGGCACCCAACTTATTGATGCCGTCGACTTACTGCAAAGCCGTGGATTATTAGCGAAAGTTGACAAAATTGATTCTCCTGAACGAGCAGATACTGTCATATCCCAAAACATACCTGAAGGTGTAAAGGTTGCGAAAGGGAAGGTTCTTCTTATAAAAGTAAGTAAAGGCGGTTCAATAGTGCCGATTCCCGATGTAAGGGGAATGAAATTTGAAGAGGGAATTAAAAGATTGAGTGAAGCTGGTTTTAAGGTAGATAAGGTTATGAGAGTAACAGATAAATTAAAGCCGGCAGGATCTATAATTGCACAAAATCCCGCGGCTCCGCAAACTGTAGCTGCGAACGCAATGGTAAGTATTATTGTTAGCTTAGGAAGCGATGGAGAAGGTTCTTTTGTTTTGGTGCCGGATCTAATAGGGCTGGATATTGAATCAGCTAAGAAAGCTATAGAGAAGAGCGATCTTTCTATTGGTGTCACGAATGAATCTCCTTCTGCTTCTACTTCAGAAGGAACTGTCTTGTCAACATCTCCTAGAAAAGGAGCGAGCGTACCGGCTGGTACTACCATTAATATTACGGTTTCAAGAGCCTTAAGGGCAAATGAAATGAGCAGTGAACGGCCGCCAATGGACAATCAGAATAAAGAGCGAGAAGAGGTAGTTCGTAAGATTGTTATCAAAGAGTCTGCACCAGTTAAGATTCCTCTTAAAACAGACTCAAACATTCCGGCAGACAAAAAAACCGAGTTAAAAGTTGTAGAAAAAGGTGCTTCCGTAGAGTTGGTTCCTGTTTCATCAGAGAAAACAAATAAATCGGAATCAGAAGCAAAAGTAGAAACTTTGCTTACAGATGCGAATAAACAAAAGAAAACAGCTAAAATAAGGTATCAAACTCCCCCCTTGAGCAAGCCTCTTTCTCTAAAAATTGAGATGAGAGACTCATCGGGAATAAAAATAATTAAAGAAGGCACTGCAAAAAGTGGTGAATACATTTCATTAGATGTACCATATATTGGAGCCTCTACGGTAATGATAACGCTTGGAGGTGATTTGGTTTGGCAGGACCGATTCAATTGATGGATTTAAAAAAAGAGAAACCCGCACTAATAGCTGCGTCTTTATTGTCTGCGGATGTTTTGAATATGCAGAGCAGTATTGAAGAGTTGTGTGGAGAAGAAGATTGGTTGCACCTTGACATAATGGATGGACACTTTGTACCCAACCTTTCTTACGGCCCTTCTTTATTAAAAGCACTCAGAAAAGAATATAAAGATGCTTTTATAGATGTCCACATCATGGTAGAACCGGCAGAAAATTTTATAGATATGTTTCTTGCTGAAAAGCCTTCGCTTTTAACAGTACATTTGGAAGCAACTATGCACATACACAAAGTATTGCAGAAAATTAGAAAGTCGGGTTGCCTGGCAGGCGTATCTATCAGTCCCGGTACAGCACCTGAATTACTTTGCCCTGTGCTTAAAATGACTGATCTGGTACTGATTATGTCCGTAAATCCCGGCTATGGAGGGCAATCCTTTATCCCTGAAGTTTTAGATAAAGTTGAATTTTTAGCTCAATATAGGAATGAAAACAATTTGAATTTTTTAATTGAAATGGACGGAGGATTAGGCCCTCATAATATTAAGGAAGTTGTTGCGAAAGGCTGTGATGTTGTTGTCGCAGGCAATGCGATTTTTGGACAGCCGAACCCCAGTGAAGTTATAAGAATTATGAAAAATAAAGTGGGTGATCTCTGTGTCTAAAGAGATAGATGAATCTAAAAAAAATGATTTAGAAAATGACCTCATAAATAAAGAAGAAGAAAGCAAATCTAAATTTGTTGTTTTGGGGTCGAAATTAAGAAAACTTAGAGAAGCACAGAACATATCTCTTGCTGAAGTTGCCGATCATACTAAAATACAGGAGCATTTTATAGCAGCTATAGAAGAGGGCAAACTTGAAATTCTACCGAAAGGTCCCTATTTGAGAGGGTTTCTCAGACAATACTGTTCTTATTTAAGTGCCGATGATTTGTGGGATACATATGACAATCTTACGGGAGAGCAAACGGTGCAGTTTATTTCTTTAAAAAAGAGACAGGGACAAGTAGAGTACTCTTCAAAACCTAAAATATTTAAGCAGAGGCCGTTACCAATAATATATACGGTTATTTTTCTTTCTTTTCTTGCAGCAGCATTTGTTACTTGGCAACTAAGACCCGCCGCTCCTATATCTGCAAAAATACCAACTGAAGGGGGAAACGTCTTCTCTGTCGTTTCTCAAGATGCAGAATTGGACAATCTATCTACAGATATAGTTGTCCCGTTAACTGAAGTTTCCGTCGATTTAGGATGGATGGACGGGAACCCAGAAGAAAAGCCGGCTGAACAACCAGTTTCTGCCATTCTTTCATCTGATGTTGCATTAGCTTCTACAAATGATTCAACTGCAAAAAACGAACTAAGAATAGTTCCCTCCGCGCTTGTTTGGATAAGAGTTAGTCACGCAGATAAAATCCTTTTTCAGGGTCTAATAAAACAGGGAGAAGATAAGACCTTTACTGTGACAGAAGATGCACCATTACGACTTAAATCTGGAAAGCCAAAGGAAACAGGTTTAGTTTGGCAAGGAAAAACCATAGATTCTATGGGGGATTTTAGAGTGCCGGTAGTTAGATATTACTGGATTGACGGAACTGTTACCGAAACAGAGACGAAATAAGAAAAACATGTAATACAGAAAAAACATAAAAACATAAAAGGGGCTCTCTTTACGAGAGCCCCTTTTATGTTTTGGTAAATTGTAAACTATGGAATTAAGTAAGTTGTTTCTGTCGACCCCATTATGTTACAAAGAAGCTGTATGCGAATCTTTGTGTTGGGAGCAATGTCCTTAAGAACCACGCTATCTGAAAATTCTTTTGAAGAGCTCTGCTTGGTATACTGTTTAACAAGCAATTGGTTGTTCCCGTCTAATATTGACATAGATAAAATATAGTGTTTACTCGGATCATTTACGGCATGTTCAGCCGTAACGAACAGGGTTTTCTGTTCCTTATTCCAAGATACTCCCATGTTTTTCGGTGGATGCGCTACTGCTTTTCCTACCGAAAATAACATTAATATTATTGATACAGACAGTATTATATGTTTTTTCAAATTAATAACCTTCTTTCTATTCAGAAATAACAAAGCAATTTCAAATTAGTTTAATCTTTTGAAGAACCAACGATTCTCATAGAATTCAGTATGACTGTGATCGAGCTTGCTGCCATAGCTACCTCAGCTACAATAGGATGTAATAGTCCAGACATGGCAAGGGGGATTGCAATAATATTATACAGAAACGCCCCGAATAAATTTTGGTAAATAACTTTTTTCGTTTTCTTTGCTATTCGAACAACGGCCACGACCTTTGAAAGACCGCCTTTTACTATTACAATGTCTGCATTATCAACGGCCAAGTCCATCCCACTTCCCATTGCTATACCTACGTGCGCTCCTCTCAGAGCAGCAGCGTCATTTATTCCGTCTCCAACCATGAGAACTTTAGAACCGGCAACTTGAATTTTTTGTATAAGTGACAACTTGTCTTCAGGATGGATCTCAGAGTGTACTTCCTTTATACCAACATCACGAGCAACTCTCATAGCAACTTCCATTCTGTCTCCTGTTGCCATAATTGATGTGATACCTAAAGATTTTAGGTTTTCTATGGCAATAGAAGAGTCCTCTCTGAGTGAATCTGTTATGGCGAAATAACCTAACGGGGTTTCATTTTTACGGACTTCCACAACTGTGACATCGGTTCCTGCTTCTTTCGGATAAACCAACGGGCGACCAACGAACCAAAGGTCATCTCCCCATTTACCACTAATTCCTTCTCCTGCTTTTTCAATCAATTCATCTGGTTCTGAGATGTTCGATTGGCCAGTAAGAACGCTAACTACAGCTTTTGCAACAGGATGTCCGGATAAGGATTCTAGTTTGTAAGCATAAGGGCGAGCCTCTTCGGGAAGCTCCCATTTTGTGACTGTGGGTGTGCCTTTTGTTAATGTCCCAGTTTTATCTAAAATGGCGTAGCTGGTCTGATTTAAAGTTTGTATGGCTTCGGCGTTTCTTATTAAAAGGCCAGATTTAGAAGCTTCTCCTGTGCTAACGGCAAGTGCCAAGGGGATGGCAAGACCAAGAGCACAAGGGCAAGCTATAACTAAAGTGGCTACAAAAGCGTATACTGCTGCGTCTATAGGGGAAGTATATGCAGTCGGCCATGGCAAATACGAAGCAAGAGGAGAAAAAAGAGCAGAAAGAGCATCAAAAGCGAAAAACCAAGAGAGGGCACTTATTATTGCCAGAGAAATTATTGTGGGCACAAATTTTAAGGTGACTCGGTCAGCAAGAGCCTGGAGGGGAACTTTTGTGCTTTGTGTTTCACGGACGAGATCAATCATCTTTGCTAGAAAAGTTTCCTCATCAATTTTGGTTGTTTTTATAATTAAAGAGCCGGATAGATTCATGGCTCCTCCGGTTACATCTGAGCCAACATCTTTTATGATTGGCAAGGACTCCCCTGTAAGTAAAGACTCATCAACTTCAGATAGTCCTGAGGTAACAATTCCGTCGAGGGGGATTCGTTCGCCAGCATTTACTCTTATAAGCGTTTCTGGTTTGATGGCCTCTATAGGAACCATAATATAATTATCTTCAATAAGTACTCTTGCTTCTTTTGGCTGTAGTGTTAGAAGTTTTTTTACTTCTTTTGTGGCTCTGTCACGTAGCCGTGATTCTATATACCTTCCAGTCAAATGCAGCATCAAAATCATAATGCCTACAGTCCCGAAAGAGGGGATATTAAGTCCTAA